>Ga0155077_1002_pt2 | contig 13985 bp, 15 predicted proteins | sample RifCSPhighO2_01_FD_106045 | JGI IMG/M metagenome (GOLD analysis project Ga0155077, IMG submission 106045) | Omnitrophica WOR_2 bacterium RIFCSPHIGHO2_01_FULL_48_9
GGATTCGATCAGCCGGGAATTTTGGCCATGGCCAATGCCGGCCCCAGCACCAACGGCAGCCAATTCTTTATTACCACGGCCGCGACCCCCTGGCTCAATATGAAGCATACGATTTTTGGAAAAGTGGTCAGCGGTTATGATGTTGTGCAGAAAATTGAAAATGCAAAGACCGGGTATGGCGATAAACCCGTCGAAGACCAAAGAATCATCAAGGCTTATTTAAAGAAATAACTGCCTATGTCCGAATCCGAACAGTCGCTGCAAAAAATTCATCCGCGGTATCTTGATGTTCCTATTCTTTTGGCAGTTTCGCTGGTACTGCTGGGGTTTGGATTGTTCTTGCCGGTCATCACGCTCAAGGAACTGGTCTTCTGGAAACATACGTTTTCGGTCTTAAGCGGGATCAGCAGCCTGGTCGATGAGGGACATTATTTTTTGGGTATCGTTATATTTTTGTTCTCCATTGTTTTTCCTTTTATCAAGCTTGGAATGCTTTTTGCTTTATGGTTCGGCAGATTGGCACAGTGGCAGCGGGAGAAATATATTCATTGGTTAGGAGCGATAGGGAAATGGTCGATGCTGGATGTTTTTGTGGTGGCCATCACCATTGTGATCGCCAAACTTTCAGGTTTCGCCAGTGCCCAACCGCAGATAGGGCTGTATTTTTTTGGATCCTCGATCTTGTTGGCCATGTTGGTCACCGTGAGGATAGAAAGGCTTATTGCAGAAGAGCATTAAGAAAGCCAGCCGCATGTCGTTGTGCAGCCGAAAATTTTTATATCAGGTCCTGGGTATTTTGTTTTGTTCCTTGGCGCTCACCAGTGCTTTTGCCGAGGAGCCGCCGCCTCTGAGTTCCAATTGCCCGCAGACTTTTGCCGCAACCGGGAAGTGCCCGAGAGAGATTTGCGATTACGGTTGTTTCACCGTGACGGAAGACGGCGCAGGATGTTTGATGGCGTGCAGAGAGAAGCCGTGTATTTTTATTAAGAATCAGTTTTGTCCGGCGGACCGCTGCCAAATCCTAAAAAGCTGCGACGATACGGAAATTTGTTATTATAAATTTAAAGGTGATTCGCCGGCCTGCGGCACCATCGGTTATAACGGCCAAGACGCGCAGTGCTGTTCCGGCCTTGTCAAACGCTGCGGCGTGGATCTGCTGGACGGCAGCTGCAACATGTCCGGCAAGAATTCCATCTACGCCGTTCCTTCCTGTATTCCCTGCGGAAACCGTATCTGTGATCAATTCGAAAATAAATGCAATTGCCCGGAAGATTGCGGGTAGGTGTTAGGGCAGCAGTTTTAGAATGCACAGCGCGGCGCGATTGATGGCGCCCGGCCCGCCGAGAGAATTTTTGACTTTCAACAATTCCGCTTTCATTTCCGCGACACGGAGCTCATTGGTGAAAATATTTTTTAATTCTTGGGCGATCTTGGGGCCGGTGGCTTCGTGCTGAATGCATTCGGGGACAATTTTTTTGCCGGCGACGACATTGGCCATGGCAATGTGGGGGATCTTGACAAGTTGTTTGGCGAGCCAATAGGTCAAAGGCGCGGTTTTATAAACAACCACCATCGGCTTGTTGAGGATGGCGGTCTCCAGCGTGGCGGTCCCGGAGGCCACCATGCACACTTCCGCGGCATTGATGCCGTCATAGGTCTGGTTGTCGACGATCTTCAGCGGCAGCGAGACGGCACGTAACGAGGTCATCAAATTCTTTCTGAAATATTTTTGGAGCGATTCGGAAGAAATGGTCGGCGCCTTAAGAAGCAAGAATTGGATCCTGCCGGAAAATTCTCGGTTCAAGATGTCGGCCGCTTCGAGCATGGGCGGTAAAAGGTTCTCGATCTCTTTGGGCCGGGACCCGGGGAGGATGCCGATGGTGAGCTTATCGGCGGGCAGCCCCAAGGATCGTAAGAATTCCTGTTTTGGTTTTTGAACTTTTATCGTATCGATCAGCGGATGGCCGACGAATTCCACATCCAGCCCGCGTTCGGCGTAGAATTTTTTTTCGAATTCGAAGAGCACCAGCATTTTATCAACATGCGTTTTGATAAATTCCACGCGGTTTTCTTTCCAGGCCCAGACCTGGGGGCTCACGTAGTAAATCACCTGCACGTTATGTTTTTTCAGTTCCCGGGTGAGGCGTAAATTAAAACCGGGATAATCGACGAGGATCACGGTGCGCGCCTTTGTTTCTTTCACTTTAGCCAGGATCAAGTGAAAGATCCGGCGGAATTCGCTGAAATGTTTTAAAACTTCAACAAAACCTACCACGGCGATCTTGGTTAGATCTTCATAAAGCTTCACCCCGGCTCTTTGCATTTGCGGTCCGCCGACACCCGAAAAAATCAGCCGGGGGTCGCGTTCGCGCAGGGTTGCCACGAGGTGGGCCGCATGCATATCGCCGGAGGCTTCACCGGCGACGATGATGATATGTTGAGGAGAAGACATAATTAAAATTCAAAATTTAGAAATCAAAAGGTAAAATTGCGGAGTCGCTGTGCGACACATTAGTTTTGACTTTTTATTTTTGACTTTTGCGTTATTTTTTTATCGTCATCTTCCGGTGTTCTTCCATTAATCGCGTGATGTCCAGCGCGACCTTGAGGGCTTCACGGCCTTCGATCCCGGAGACGAGAGGTTTTTTATTGTCGCGCACACAATCGATGAAAGCTTCCAACTCTTTTTTGAGGGGTTCCTCTTTTTCAATAGGGAGGGCATGTTTAAGAATCATCGGGCCGACCCGCTTGTAGATCTTGGCTTCCTGGTTCATATAATCGAGAGAAATGTAGGAATTTTTTGTAAAAATGCGGATCTTGCGCATCGGATCTTCCGAAACCCGGCTGGCGGTCAAATTGCACACGCAGCCGTTCTCCAGAACGATACGGACACTGGCGATATCCTCGAGTTTCGTGAGCACCTGAATGCCGACGGCGTGAATGCTTTTGATCGGTGCGGAGTTGAGCCCCAGGATGATATCGATATCGTGGATCATCAGGTCCATGACGACGCCGATATCGAGAGAGCGGTTGGGGAACTTGTTGAGGCGGTGGCATTCGATAAACAGCGGATCGCGGGCAAAATGCTTGATGCTTTCAAAGGCGGAATTGAAGCGTTCCACGTGGCCGACCTGTAATTTTAAATTTTTGGGGCGCGCGAGGTCGATCAGCTGGTCGGCCTCCGCCAGCGTGTAGGTGATCGGCTTTTCGACAAAGGTATGCACATTGTTTTCTAAAAAGAATTTGGCGATGGCAAAATGCGCCACCGTCGGAACGCAGATATTGACGGCTTCGACTTTGCCGAGGAGGTCTTTATAATTTTTGTAAAAGGGGATATGGTAATGGCTGGCGAGCCGCTGGGTGCGATCGGCCTGAATATCGCAAACCCCCACCAGGTTGACCTTGGCAGAGATCTGTTCGGTATAAACCTTAAGATGCCGGGCCCCCAGATGGCCGATACCGATGATGGCGGTGTTTATTCTTTTCATAATGTCACCAGGGCACCAGGACACAAAGTCACCCGTAGTAAAAACTGGTGACTCGGTGACATTGTGGCTTGGTGACCTTTGCAATAGTAACAAAGACCTCGACAAAAGTCAATCGCTATGCTAATATCCGCCTACGCTAAATGCTTAAAATATGCGTTTAGCTTCGGCGGATTATTCGGCGAAGTTGAACGTTAAAACACTTCAACGAAGACGAATATCCGCTTTACTCTTTTAATATTAATAGTCTATTATGCAGAATTATCTCAGACTGCTCAGTTTTTTGAAACACCATAAAAGGATCTTCCTCCCGGCGGTCTTTTTTATGGGCATTTCGTCATTGTTTGAAGGCATTCAATTTTCTCTCTTGGTGCCTTTGACCGATATCCTTTTTACCCACAAGAAAGTCGTTGTCCCCCCCGAAGCCCCGGCCTTTATCGGGACCATCGTCGGTTATGTCAACAGCATTGATTCTGAAACTCTTTTCAAATTCCTTATCGCCGCGGTGGCGGGACTGATCCTGGTCAAAAATTTTGTGACGTTTTGGTATGGTTACCTGATGAACGACCTTTCCCAGCGGATCATGCGGGATATCCGCGACCAGCTTTATGCCAAGATCCAGAATCTTTCTCTGGATTATTTCAGCAAAAAGCGGGGCGGAGAATTGATCTCGCGGATCACCAACGATGTCTTGCTGATCGAAAATGCCACGTCCTACGGTGTCACCGATCTGTTCCGGCAGACCTTTACGGTATTGGTTTTTGTCATCATTGCTTTTGCTATTCATCCCAAAGCGGCTTTTATTGTTTTCTTTATTTTGCCTTTAGTGGCGGTGCCGATGAGCCAGATCGGCCGGCGGCTGCGCAAATTGGCGAAGAGCTCTCAGGAGAGGATGGCGGATATCAATACGCTTTTGCTGGAGACGATCTCCGGGGTCAAGGTGGTGAAGGCGTTCTGTACCGAGGATTATGAGATCGACCGGTTCAAAAGGCAAAATTTTGATTTTTATAAGATCCGCATGAAATCCATCAAGCGTATCCTCTTAATTTCGCCGGCGACGGAGATCTTGGGGTTCTTCTGCGGGATCGTGATCATTTTATGGCTGGGCCGTCAGGTCATGGACCAGCATCTTTCCTTCGGTGTTTTTACCCTTTTTATGGGGTCCATCATGTCGATCATCAGCCCGATAAAAAAATTGGGCAATGTGAACGCTATTACCCAGCAGGCGTTGGCGGCGAGTGAACGCATTTATGATGTTTTGGATGCCAAGATCACGGTCATGGAAAAACCGAAAGCGTCATTCTTGCCGGTCTTAAGGAATAAGATCACTATCGAAAATGTTTCTTTCCAATACGACGAGGAATCGGGAGGGGTTCTGCAGGATATCAATTTAGAAATAAAATGCGGCGAGCTGGTGGCGGTGGTCGGCCCGACGGGGACCGGGAAATCAACGCTGGTGAATCTTATCCCGCGTTTTTATGACTCGACCCAGGGGGCGGTCCGGTTTGACGGGGTAAACGTGCGGGATGTCACCTTTGCGTCGCTGCGGGGGCAGATCGGGATTGTGACTCAGGAAAATATTCTTTTTAATGACACGGTGCAGGCCAACATCAGTTACGGGTACCGCAAAGCCACCCAAGCAGAGATTGAGGAGGCGGCGCGGAAGGCCTTCGCGCACCAATTTATCATTAAAATGCCGCAAGGTTATGAAACATTTATCGGCGACCGGGGCTTTAGGCTTTCCGGCGGCGAAAAGCAGCGCATTGCGATCGCCCGGGCGATCCTTAAGAATCCGCCGATCTTAATCCTGGATGAAGCCACGTCCCAATTGGATTCGGAGTCGGAAAAATTTGTGCAAGAGGCCTTGGATAAACTGATGCAGGGGCGCACCGTCATTGCCATCGCCCACCGGCTTTCGACGATCAAAAAGGCCAATAAAATTGTCGTTTTAGAGCATGGGCGTATTGTCGGTTTGGGAACCCATGATGAACTGTTGGAGACGTGTGCGCTTTATCAGCGATTGTACGAAACGCAGTTCAATATGTAAGAGAGTTCTTTGAGCTTATTGGGTTCGTTGCGTTTATTGAGTTTGTGGTCTTCAACTCAATGAACCCAACAAACGCTATAAACCCTGTCGAAAATAGGGGTTGCAAAAAAAAAGATTATTGGGTATACTACTGCAACAATTTGGCTGGTTGGTTATAACTTTTGGAAAAGTGGAAGGGTTTAACCGCCGGTTCCTCTTCTTCTGACAAGGGTTAGGAGCGGAGCTGAAATTAAGACTGTAAAATACTTATGTTCACTTGGCGAAGGTATTCCCATAAGTGTCGGAGTAGTAGGGAGGAAAGATGGTTGATGAGTTAATAAAGAAGTTGTTGGAAGCGGGTGTCCATTTCGGCCACCAGACAAAGCGTTGGAATCCAAAAATGAAGCGGTTCATTTTTGGGCAAAGAAGCGGGATTTATATTATCGACCTGGAAAAAACGGTCGACCACCTCAATAGAGCCCGTGATTTTATCTACGAAGTTGCCTCCAAGGGCGGAAAAATCCTTTTCGTCGGAACCAAAAAGCAAGCTCAGGGTGTCATCGAAGAAGAAGCCAAAAGAGTCGGCATGTATTATGTCAACAACCGTTGGATGGGCGGGCTTCTCACGAATTTGCAGACTGTCAAGAAATCCATCGAGCGATTAAAGTCCATCGAGCGCATGAAACAGGACGGGATCTTCGAGCAGATAACCAAAAAAGAAGTCGCCCGCTTGACGAAGGAACACGGAAAATTAATGCATGGTCTCGGGGGGATTTTAGATATGGTCAGCCTGCCACAGGCCATTTTTATTGTGGATACGAAAAAAGAAGAAATCGCCGTCAAGGAAGCCAGACGGTTAAAGATTCCGATCATCGGTCTCATTGATACGAACTGCGATCCGGATGTCGTTGATTATCCTGTCCCGGGCAATGACGATGCCCTCAAGTCTGTCAAATTTATCACTGCTTTGATCGCGGACAGCGTGGCCGAAGGACGCAAGGCTTATCTGACCAGTGAAACCGTTGCTAAGCAGAAGGAACCTGGCAAAGAAGCCGGCCAGGAAAGCGCCGTCTTGCAGGGATTACCCACAGGACAAGATAACACAACGAAAGAAACTGTTTAATTTTTTTTAGAAAGGATCAATATGATGGCTTCAGTGGATGCGATTAAAGAATTGCGCGAAATGACCTCATGCGGGGTTATTGAATGCAAAAAAGCTTTGGAAGAAGCTAAAGGAGATATTGAAAAGGCCAAACAGATTTTGCAAAAACGCGGTTTGGAAATTGCCGCCAAAAAAGGCAGCCGTACGGCCAAAGAAGGCCGGGTCGAATCCTATATTCATCTTGGGAATAAGATCGGCGTGATCGTCGAGGTCAATTGCGAGACCGATTTTGTGGCCAAGAACGAAGATTTTTGCGCGTTTACAAAAGACGTGGCGATGCATATTGCCGCCATGGCCCCGAAATATATCAAACAAGCGGATATCCCGGCCGATGTCTTAGCGGCGCAAAAAGATCAGGCGACGTTCATTAAAGAAAATTGTCTCCTGGACCAGCCGTTTGTCAGAGATCCTAAAATGACGATCCAGGATTGTTTGAATTTGCTGATTGCTAAGATCGGCGAGAATATTTTAGTCAGCCGGTTTATCCGTTATAAAGTCGGTGTGGAATAAATTTCAAGTCAGGGTTAGGCGTGTTGACCAAAAAACCAATCTATAAGCGTATTGTCTTAAAATTAAGCGGCGAAGCCATGATGGGAAGACAAGAGCATGGCATCGACGCGGAAATGTGCGCTTCTTTGGCGGCCCAGATCAAGGAAGTCCGTGACCTGGGAGTAAAAGTCGCGCTGGTTGTCGGTGGCGGAAATATCTTCCGCGGACAGGTCGCCTCCAAGGCGTTCGGCCTGGACCGGTCGGTCGCGGATTATATGGGGATGCTCGCTACCGTCCTCAACGGACTTGCCCTGCAGAATGCCTTAGAAAAAATCAGTGTTCCTACCCGGGTGATGACCGCGATCGATATGCATGCCGTGGCCGAACCCTATATCCGCCGGCGGGCGATGCGCCATTTGGAAAAAGAGCGCGTCGTTATTTTTGTGGCGGGGACCGGGAATCCGTATTTTACGACCGATACGGCGGCGGCCCTGCGGGCCAACGAAATCAACGCCGATGTGATTTTTAAAGCGACCAAAGTCGACGGTGTTTATACCGCTGATCCAATGAAAGATAAAACCGCCAAGAAATTTTCCAAGCTCCGCTTTATCGATGTTCTAAAGAAAAATTTGAAGGTGATGGACGCAACCGCGATCAGTATGTGCATGGACAATAACTTGCCCATTGTTGTTTTTAATTTAATCAAAGAAGGAAATATCAAAAAAGCTGTGTTGGGTGAAAATATAGGAACCGTTGTTCGATAACAGGGAAAAAACTATGAATTCTAAAGAGATCGTCAGCCAAACGGAAATAAAAATGAAAAAAGCTATTGAGTCGATGCGCCGCGAATTTATGGAAGTGCGGACCGGCCGGGCTCATCCGGGCCTCATTGAAGGGATGCATGTGGACTACTTTGGGACGCTCACGCTCGTCAAGCAATTGGCCTCGATTTCCATCCCGGATCCGCGCACGGTGATGATTCAGCCGTGGGACGTGTCGGTGATCCCGGAAATTGAAAAAGCTATCAATAATTCCAAGCTGGGGGTTATGCCCTCGAATGACGGGAAGATTGTCCGTTTGTCTATTCCGCCGTTGTCCGAAGAACGCAGAAAAGAATTGGCTAAAATGGTGAAAGATATGGCGGAGAACGGACGTGTTTCCATGCGTTCCATCCGTCGGGACGCTAATGAAAAAATTAAGAAATTACAGGCAGATAGCGTGGTCTCGGAAGACGAAGTTTTCAAGAGTCAGGGCGCAATTCAGAAATTGACCGATAGATTTGTTAAAGAAATCGACACGGTTCTTGAAGAGAAAAGCCGAGAATTGGTTGAGTTTAAATAAGTCATTGGCATTGTTCTTTATATACTGTTTTAGTTTTCGACCCACTAGCTCATCTGGTAGAGCACAGCCCTTTTAAGGCTGGTGTGCCGCGTTCGAGTCGCGGGTGGGTCATTTAATTTTGTAGGACAAATAGATTACTTGAGGGAAAGCTGCCGCGGTGAACTTTTCCTTTAAAATAAGCTCTCGCCTCGAAGTCATGGGGGGGCAGCATTTGTTCGCCTATAAGCAAGGGGCGGATGGCGGAATGGCAGACGCGCATGCCTTAGGAGCATGTGAGGAAACTCATGGAGGTTCAAGTCCTCTTCCGCCCATTTTCGTTCGCCCTGGGAAAAAACTATTTGTTCGAAGATTTTAATGTGTTGGAATTCTGCGTCGGTCCCACAAAAAATGTGGGACTGCCGCAAATTTTTCTAAATAATTTTTGAGGTAATTTGCGGCGGTAATTCAGTTGGCTAGAATGCCACCTTGCCAAGGTGGATGTCGTGGGTTCAAATCCCATCCGCCGCTCTGATTCATTTCGACACCGTTTACGAATTTATGACAACTTTGAAGCTTGCCTACCGGCAGGCAGGGAGGATTTTTATGAAGATCAGTGATTTTTTGCAGGTCAAATCCATTGCCGCTGATCTTAAAGGTTCAACGAAAGAAGAAGTCATCGAAGAATTGGTGGGGCTTCTTGTCACGGCCGGCTCGATCGAAAAAAAACATAAGAGTAAAGTGGTTGAAGTTTTGCTGGCGCGCGAGGCGTTAGGATCGACGGCGATTGGTCAGGGGATTGCCATTCCCCACGGGAAATGTGATTCTGTATCAAAACTGACTGGTGCGTTAGGGGTCAGTAAAAAAGGGATTGACTTCGACTCCTTGGACGGAGAACCAGCCTATATCTTCTTCTTATTAGTTGCCCCCATTGACTCCGCTGGCCCTCATCTCAAAGCCTTGGCTCGGATCTCGCGTTTTCTAAAAGATAAATATATCAGAGAGAACCTCAAAAGCCTTAAAGACGAAAAAGCAATCTGGAAATTAGTGTCGCAAGAAGACGGTCGATCCGCCTAAATTTCGATCATGTCCAAAAATCTTCTTAAATGGTTATACCCCGGTATTAAGATCAAGCGGTGGTTATTTACGACCTTGATAGGTGTCGTCATTGTCGGTGTCGGCGCCGTTTTAACGTCTGAACCTTACCGTTTTGTCAGCACGCTAGGCGTTGTGTGGATCATTTGCGGGGTCATTCTCATTGTCATGGGAATCGGCAAGATGATTATTTCCTTGCTCACCATATTTTTGCCTAAGGGTGAGCGGGATTTGGTCAATATTCTCTACCAAAGACGTTATCTGGAACGCGGTCCCAAAATTGTTGCGATCGGCGGCGGGCATGGTTTATCGTATTTGCTTTTGGGTCTCAAGGAGTACAGCTCGAACATCACGGCGGTGGTCACGGTCGCCGACAGCGGCGGATCGTCGGGACGATTGCGCGAAGAATTCAACATTGTCGCTCCGGGGGATATCCGCAACTGTTTGGTGGCGTTAGCCGATGCCCCGGCCTTGATGGGTGAGCTTTTTCAATTTCGTTTTTCTAAAGAATCACAATTGCAGGGCCACAATTTCGGGAATCTTTTTTTGACCGCCATGGTGCAGCTGACCGGAGGAGATTTTGAAAAAGCGGTAGAAGAATCGAGCAAGGTCCTGGCCATCCGCGGTAAAGTTGTTCCTTCGACGGTGACGAACGTTCATTTGGTGGCGGAATATATCGACGGGACACGGAAAGAAGGCGAGGCGCAGATCCCGAAGGCCAATATCCGCATTAAAAGATTATTGCTGAATCCGCCGGACGCCAAACCGACCGCCGAGGCTATCCGGGCGATCGCGGAGGCCGATATTGTTGTCTTGGGGCCGGGGAGTTTGTACACCAGCGTGCTTCCCAATCTCATTATTGAAGGAATGGCAGAGGCGCTGGCGAAATCTTCTGCTTATAAAATTTATGTATGCAACGTCATGACCCAGCCGGGAGAAACGGATGGATACACGGCCAGTGACCATGTGAAAGCGATCGTGGAGCATACCAATTCTAAAATTATCAATACGTGCATTTTGAACGTGGCGGAGGCGCCGGCCGAAGCCCTGGAGCGTTATAAGAATGAAAGTTCTTTTCCGGTCGCTCCGGACGTCGATAAGATCAAGGAAATGGGATATAAGGCTGTGGCGACGGACCTCTTGGGGGTGGACAATTATGTGCGCCATAATTCAGAAAAATTGACCCGTGCCCTTATTAAGGTTATTGAAACCCATCGGGTGATAAAAAGGTAAATTCGGTTGTTGAAAGTTGCCAGAATGCCCAAAATTGAAAAAGAATTAGTCGTCATGAATCCGCAAGGATTACACGCCCGTCCGGCGGCCATATTTGTCCAAATTGCTTCCAAGTACGATTCGGCGATCACGGTGCAGAAGGGCAATGAGAAAGTCAATGGAAAATCCATCATGGGGATTTTGATGCTGGGGGCTCAGCAAAAAAGCAAGATCATCCTGGTTGTCGAAGGCGACGATGCCGAAGTGGCTCTGAATGAACTAGCGGAGTTTTTAAGCAAAAATGAATAATCCTGAAGAAATAGTTTTGAAAGGAGTTCCTGCCGCCCCGGGGATTGCGATGGGGGCAGCTTTTATTTTGGATAAGCAGGAATTCATTGTGCCGCCGCGTGCCATCATGGAGAATGAAGTGCCGATTGAGATTGCCCGTTTTGAAGAGGCCTTGATCAAAACCCGCGAGGAAATTTCCAGTATTCAGAAAAAAATCGGTGTGGATTTGGGTGACCAGCACGAGCGGATTTTTGACGCGCATCTACTTGTTTTGGAAGACCGTACGTTGATCGAAGAGGTGATCAAACGCATCAAAAAGGAAAAATTGTCCGCCGAATATGTTTTTTCAAAGGTTCTGCAAAAATACGTCAAGGTGTTCTCGAACATTGAGGATGAATATCTGCGCGAACGAACCAGCGATGTCAATGATATCGGCCGGCGGATCCTTAAGAATCTGATGGATGAATCCAAACTTCACGAACTGGAAAATATTACTGAGCAGTTGATTATTGTGGCGCATGACTTGTCTCCGTCAGATACGGCGAGTATGTATAACAAAAATATCATTGCCTTTATTACCGATATTGGGGGGCGAACCTCCCACACGGCCATTATGGCGAAATCGTTGGGTGTCCCGGCGGTGGTCGGTTTAAAAGATGCGACGCTGCATATCTTCAATCAAGATTATATTATTGTCGATGGACGTATGGGTTTGGTGATCGTTCATCCCACCCAAGAAACACGCGACCTTTATGTTAAAGAGAAGGGCCGTATTATCGCTTTGCAGGATCGTTTTGATGATATCAAGGATCTGCCGGCGGAAACGACCGATGGTCACCGGGTGAGTATTATGGCAAATTTAGAAATCCCCGAAGAGATCCCGATGATCTTAAAACGCGGGGCCCAGGGGATCGGGTTGTATCGCACGGAATATTTTTATATGAACCGGGTTGATTTACCGTCGGAAGAAGAACAATTTGAGGCCTATAAACTTGTGGCGGAAGCCATTGCCCCCAACGTGGTCACGATTCGCAGCCTTGACTTGGGCGGGGATAAATTTATTTCCAGCCTGCAGATCCCGCGGGATATGTCACCTTTTTTGGGATGCCGGGCGATCCGATTTTGTCTGGCACGGCCGGATATTTTTAAAACCCAGCTGCGGGCGATTTTGCGGGCTTCCGCGCACGGTAAAATCCAGCTGATGTACCCCATGATTTCGGGGGTGGGAGAGTTGCAACAGGCCAACATTATTTTAGAAGAAGTCAAAAGCAGCCTGCGCAAAGAAGGCATCCCTTTTGATGAAGATATTCCGGTCGGGATCATGGTGGAAGTTCCTTCGGCAGCTTTGATGGCAGATGTGTTAGCGAAACAATCCGGCTTTTTCAGCATTGGAACCAATGATTTGATCCAATATACCCTGGCCGTAGACCGCGGGAATGAAAAAACCGCGCATCTTTATGAGCCGGCGCATCCGGCGATTTTAAGGTTGATCAAGTCGATCATTGAGGCCGGGCATAAGGAAAAGATCCATGTTGGGTTGTGCGGAGAGATGTCCAGCGAGCCGGTTTTAGCGCTGCTGCTTTTAGGTTTGGGGCTGGATGAGTTCAGTATGTCTCCGATGAATATGCTGCAGATTAAAAAATTGATCCGCAGTGTCAGTTTTAAGGATGCGCAGGAATTGGCGCACAAAGCTCTCTCTTTATCGACGGGAGAAGAAGTCGAAGACCTGAGTATGTCCCGCTTGCGCGAGTTAGCCCCGCATGTGCTGGCTTCGGATGAAAATCACTGAGTATCGTTAGAAAAATATTCTTATGAAAGTCCTCATTTTAGCAGCAGGTTATGGTACGCGGCTTTATCCGCTGGTCACCGACACTCCCAAGTCGCTTTTGGACGTGCAAGGGCAGCCCTTGATCAATTATATCGTCCGCCGGGTCGAAAAACTGTCCGGACTGAATGAAATTTTGGTCGTGACCAATAATAAATTTTTTAAAGTTTTTCAAAATTGGGCCGCGGCCCAGACGCAATGCCCGGTCAAAATTAAAATCATCAATGACGAGACCAAATCTCCCGATGACCGCCTAGGATCCGTGGGAGATATCCATTTTGTGATCCAACAGGGATCTTTAAAAGAAGATTTGCTGGTGGTGGGCGGAGACAATCTTTTTACGGATGATTTAAGTCAGTATTTTGCCTTTGCCCATAAGAAATCACCGGGCATTACCATCGGGATTTACGACATCCATGACCGTAAAGAGGCAAGAAAATTTGGTGTTGTCGATATCGATAATTATGGTAGAATTACTTCTTTCGAAGAGAAGCCAGAGGCGCCCCGTTCGAGCTTAATCGCCATGTGCGTGTATTATTTCCCCCAGGCAACGGTCGGCCTCGTGGCAGAGTATTTGAAGGAATCCATCAAAGCGGATAAAGCCGGCGATTATATCAAGTGGCTGTGCAGTAAAAAAGAAGTTTATGGGTTTGCCTTCCATGGAAAATGGTACGATATCGGCAGTATTGAGTCGTACCGGGAAGCACAAGAAAAATTTATAGCATAAATCGTTAACAGAAAGGTGAGTCAGATGAAAGGGAAATACGTTATTACATCCGAATCTGTCGGTAAAGGACATCCGGATAAGGTGTGCGATCAAATTTCAGATGCTGTTTTGGATGCTGTTTTAAAAGATGATCCCAGAGGACGGGTGGCCTGCGAAACTTTTATTTCGGCGGGTCTGGTCATCGTCGGCGGCGAAATTACGACAAAGACTTATATTGACGTGCATAGATTGGTGCGCCGTGTTTTGACCGATATCGGTTATACCCATCAGAAATACGGGTTCGATGCCAGCACGTGTGCCATTTTGAATGCCATTAACAGCCAATCGCTGGATATTTCACAGGGTGTCGATACCGGAGG
>Ga0155077_1005_pt1 | contig 13313 bp, 12 predicted proteins | sample RifCSPhighO2_01_FD_106045 | JGI IMG/M metagenome (GOLD analysis project Ga0155077, IMG submission 106045) | Omnitrophica WOR_2 bacterium RIFCSPHIGHO2_01_FULL_48_9
GAGCTGTCTTAACACATTTAAAATGAGCCCAACCACCAGCTCGGCCACGGCCCGCTGCGGGCCATCGCTTGTCTTAAAAGTTTTGATCCCGCGGCGTTCACAGGCCTGCAGGTCCAAATTATCCGTCCCTGATCCGCAGCGTGAAATGATCCGCAGATCCGGAAGATACTCCAAAGTTTCCTGATTATACGGCTCTGTTCCGGCGATCACGCCCAGGCATCCTTGCGCCAGGGTTAACAGTTCTTCCCTTTTGAGCGTTCTTCCCTCTTTATTCAAAACAAAAGAAAAGCCGTTCTTCTCTAAAATTTTTAAAGGCTGAACGTCAAATTGACCGAACGAACTTGTCGCAATCGCAATTTTTTTTAACATAGTTATTATAGTTTTGGATACTTAGGAAGGGGTGAATGTTCTTGACTTACCGGGGCCCGGTCGTTTTTTCTTGGGCGGCCTCCTCAAAATTTTGGCTTTCTTGATTCCAGAATCGGGCAACAAATTCGTCTTTCAATTCATGATAAATCTTATTCCCTGCAGGGGTATTGCTCTCCGCCCGTTTGATATCCGGCCAACGCGATTTAGGAAATTTGACATACATATTGAACGTGCGCAGCAATCCGTTGATTTCTTCTTTCGAGAATTGCGGCATGTCCATGATCGTCCCATTCACAAAAATCGAATGAACGATATCGGTTTCTTTGGTAAAACCCAATGTGTTGCATATCGCCCGGAGCGGTGTCCCGGCAAAGGGGGTGAAGGCATAGGCATTGCGGTCCGTGGCATCGATATTGCGGTTGAGCTCAATCGTATCAAGAGCCAGCTCATAGGTTTCATAAGGGAAACCCATGATGTTATTGACGCTGTACGGGATGCCGACTTCGTTAACGATCTTAAAATTATTGATCATGGTTTCATTCGTCACCGGACGCTTAACGACCTCTTTGCGGAATTTATCATTGCCGTGCTCGATCCCGAAGGAGATACGCGCACAGCCTATTTCTTTGAGGAGCCTAAATTTCTCATACGTGACCGTCTCGATACGGGTCTGGCACCAAAAGGGCAATCCGATATCGCGATACATCTCAGCAAATTCCTCGAACTCACCCGGTTTCCACGAAAAGAACGTATCCGCCCAAAAATACAAATACTCGGCCTTCATCTCGTTCTTGTAAAAGAGCAGTTCACGGCGCAGATTATCGAACCGTTTACGGCGCAGATAGGATTTCCCTTCTTCCTGCTGATACATTTTCATTTGCGCCGGAGAATTGCAAAAAGCGCACTGGTACGGGCATCCGCGGAAAGTCTCCACCGGGAACATCCTCCACACCCGGCCGCCCATCGGGCGATAGAATCTTGCTTCTTCAAAGATCGACATGTCAATGAGCGGATTTTCGTTCATGTCCACCATGTGCGTCGGGTTCACCTTGATCGTGCCGTCCGGTTTTTTAAGCCATAGGTTGGAAACGTCGTCGTAATTCTGCCCCTTGGACAAGCGTTCGCAAAGAGTTTTTAAAGCATATTCCCCTTCCCCTTTGCAAACGATATCGATCTCCGGATATGTCAGGGCCAGCTTGGGAGCAAACGTGGCAAAAACTCCGCCTAAAATCGTCAAGGGACGGTTGGCCCCTAAAGATTTGATGAGTTTAACCCCCAGCAAAAACATGTCTTCCGTCGCCGAAAGAGCGATCAAGTTGGGGTCAAAGGCAGCTACTTCATTTTTAAAATCTTCGAAAACGTTGCTTGTTTTGAGAGAAATTTCCTGCGGCATCTTAAACGGACGGGCCATCAGCTTTTGGACCTTCATCTGATCGGAATCTGCTTCGGCATGGTCATCGCCGAGCCGTTCATAATAAGTCGTATCAAACAATTTAACGGTAAAACCGCTTTGTTTGAGGACCGCGGACAGCAATCCTATGGCCGGGGGAAGCATGTTCATTCCCCTTAAGTTCGGATAAACCAATAAAACTTTAAACGCCACGGCAACTCTCCTAAACTTGAAAAAACAATCTTATTCTTAATACTATTACTATAAATATTGGTTTATTATAGCAAAGCCTGTTGTTATGTGTATATTTTTTTAACTCATTATAGCTGAAGCATTTTTGCTCGAAAAAGAGTGTTTTTTGACCAATGCGGGAAGCCGCGAGACGTCAGGAATGATTTTTTCCACGCCCACAGATCCCTTAAAAGGATTCTTTTGCCCTGCTCGGACCCGGCCGATAAATTTCACCCCTGCCTTGGCAGCCCCGATATGATCATTCACCGAATCCCCGACAAAGATCACTTCATCTTTTTGCAGCCGGTTTTTTTTAAGGATTTGCCTGATCAGCACCGCCTTGGCCGTTGGTGAACCGTACACGCCTTTGAAATATTTTGTCAATTTCCTTTTTTTGACGATAAACCGCATTTCTGGCTGCGGCGTTCCGGATACAATAAAGAGGTGAAATTTCTTATAATATTTTTTCAAGAATTCGTGTGCGCCCGGCACATAGGCGGACTGGATCACCGCCGCCAAAGCATACTCACTGAACTTCTGCCCCAAGCGCAAAGACTCTACGGAACGCAATTCTTTCTTTAAAAAATGACGGTAAATGTAGCGAAATTTTTTATAGCGGCTGAGGCCCCCGTTAAAGGCGTGATACGCGAGGATCTGCTTTAAATGTTTGGGGTAAATTTCAAATAATTTCCGGAAGGCCTGTATCTTTACGTCCACGGATTCGCAGATGACCCCGTCAAAATCAAAAATAATCGCTTTGAGCATAATCCCGACAGTCTTTTTATTTAACTTTGTAAACGATGCGTGCGGTACTTTTGCCGGAAGGCGGCTGGCTGGAATTTTTATTATTTATATGCTGGTCATGCAGGTGGCCAAGAATGTGCAGGATCCCCTGACCCATGTCGAGGTATTCATTACCCTGGATCTTGGTCGCCATTTGCGGATTAAACACATAGGGAGTGATCTCGTAGTGTTCGCCACGCTTGATGGGCAGGTATTCGATCTCAATATCATTTTTTAACATTTCTTTGATCATCACCAGCAGATCTTTGATCTTGATACGCTCGTTACCGCTGATGATGACCCGCCGGTTCCGGTATTGTTCATCCAAAATATCCACGCTCAGCCGGGCGGCATCCTGGACATGGATATATTCCCGCAGTTCTTCCCCGTTGCCCTCGCGGGTGATCTTTTTCTCTTCAATAGCCTGCTTGAGGATCCGGTAGATCCAATTGCGCTCATCCGAACGCAGTCCATAAAGCGACCCGTATCTTAAGATGGTAAAGTCCAAACCGTAAATTTTTTGATAATTTTCAATGAATAATTCGCAGGCCTGTTTGCTGCTGCGGTAAAAAGACCCGGCATCGCTGTAGACATAAACCGAACTGGAAAAAACAAACCGTCCGACCTTCTCGGCTCTGGCCGCCTCCAGGATATTGATGTTGCCCAGAACATTGACTTGGGTTGTCTCGACCGGACGCAGGCAGGCCTCATCAATATCGGCCAGGGCAATGAAATTGTAAATCACCTCCGCGCCTTTCGCCGCCTGCCGCACCGCTTTTTCGTCTAAGACATCTCCGACCAGCATGTCCTGATTTTTCTGTAAATAAGGAGACGGCACCTTATCAAAGATAGCCACTTTATGCCCCCGGCTGGTGAGGACATCCGCCACGTGGCTCCCTAAGAATCCCGATCCCCCAAAAACTGTTATATTCACTTTTTTCTCCTGATTTGCCGATTAAGTTCCGCTATTATACACTAACCATTTCATTTTCAGCAGCAATTATTTTCTGGGCCAAAAACTGCTTTAAAGCCTTCAACAACACCGCCATTTGCCTTTTAGGACCGATATTGACCCGGATACACCGCTGCAACGGCAAGAAATCAAAGCCGGTTTTGGCTAAAATTTTCTTACTTTTCAAGAATTCCGCGGCCCGCAGCGCCCTTCCTTTGGTCCCCATATCGATCAGCACAAAATTGGCATAACTTTTGAAAAACGGCAGCTTCATCGCGGCAAGCTGCTCCTCTAAATATTTCTTCCCCGCCTGCAGGACCTTCAAATTTTTCTTAATGAGCGGCACATGGTCCAAAAGTATCTCTCCAAACTTAAGCGCATAGGCATTGGTTTCGTACATGGGCCGGACTTTTTGCAAACAATCGATCATTTCCTTATGTCCCACTCCATACCCTAACCGGGCCGAGGCCAATCCAAAAGCTTTGGAAAATGTCCGGGTTATCACCAGGTTAGGAATGCGGCTGATCAACCGCTCGCAGGACTTAGGATAAAAAAGATAATAGGCCTCATCAATCAAAACGATCGCATTGATCTGCGCGGCTTCTTCAATGATCTTTTCCAGGTCAGCCGGCTCCAGCACCGTTCCCGTCGGGCTATTGGGGTTAGCGATGCAGACCAATTTCGGTTTGACACTGCGAATGGATTCGCTGATCTTATCCACCGATACCACCAGGTCATTGTCATAAAAAATTTCTTTTAGATCGGCCATGAACATTTTGGCATAGACATAAAACATCGCGTAACTCGGGCTCAAGATAAGGACCTTATCCCCGAGCTCAACAAAGACTTCAAAGACCGCCTTAATGACACCGTCCGAACCGGAACTCAAATAAATATTATCAGGCGAACATCCCGCGTATTTGGCCAGCTTTTTATACAAGGCGTCCACTTCCGGATAGGCCGAGACAAAATCCGCCGTGACCGCTTTTTGCAATTTTTTCATCAGGGTCGCGGGGAACGGCACAATATTCTCGTTCTTGTCCAGTCGCAAATACCCCAAACGTGATTCTTCGGAATTTTTGAAGCGGATCAGTTTCGATAAATTATTTTTAATCGGCAACATTTTAGACCACCACACAGCGTTGGCATGGGTTGAGACAGGCCCGCTTTTTTTGCAGATGCTGCTGGCGCAGGGTTTCATATCCTGCCGAGCGCCACAGCTGAGAAATAGATTTTTCTTTAACATTTCCGACCGACAATAAGGATTTGTAGTCGGTGTCGCAAGGATTAACTTTACCGTCGTACCAGACGAACATCCGCCGCCAGAGATCCGAACAAGGGGTCGTCACGTCGTTCACCGGCGCTTCATAAACATTCTCCCACGGGTTATAAGCCACAAAGGCCACCTGATCCACAAAATCGCCCCACAACCCCACCATCGAGTCCATGTCCTGGTCTTCCCCGAACATAACGCCCGAAACCCGCGTAATGATCTTGGAATCGGGATAATGTTTTTTCTTGATCGACTGCAAAAGTTTCACATTGGCCAGGACCTTATCCAGGCTGCCTTTGACCCGCAGTTGGCTGTACAGCGGTTCCTTCGCAGCATCCGCCGAGAAAACGACCGTGTTCACTCCTCCGGCGAGGATCGCGTGGCAGTGCTGTTCATTCAGCATCGAGGCATTAGTATTGATCTTGAGCCCTAAAAATTTTCCTATGCAGTACTGCAGCATGGCATCGATGTCTTTGCACAATAACGGCTCACCGCGCGAGGCCAGCGACAGGAATTCCACCTTGCCGACGACCTGGTCGATCACCGCTTTAAACGTATCCAGTGTCATCGCTCCCATATATCCGCCCGCCTTGGCGGTAAATTCCGTATCGGTCTGGTAACAAAAAACACAGCGGTAATTGCAAACCGATGTGGGCTCGATCTGCAAGTACGGCGGGAATTCGTCCAATTTTTTCTCCTGCGGGAAAATATCATAACGGTAACGATGGAACATATAGCGCCCGATATCCGCGTCTTCCATTTTGGAAATTTCATCGGCGATATTCTGCGAGAGAGTGAACTGCCCTTCCCGCTTCTGTTCGCTGATAAGATCGTTCACCACCGTCTGCCAGATTTGCTTTTTATAAGGCTCCGCCGCCGCACGGATGGCTTCGGTTAAAATTTTAATGACCCGCCCTTGCTGCGCTGCGATATCGGTATTGAGCGAAGAGCTGAAAGTTTGAAAACTGCGGTACTTTTTATATAATTTTGTTTCGGCCATCCGGCTCCTGCTTTCCTTAAAAATTCTAACGATATACTTCCAATAATTTCAACAATCTCTGCGGCACCGCAGAATTTTTATTGAGACAGAAAAATTTGTTGATGATCTGATTGGTCTCTTCTGCATGGGAAACCGCGGCCACCTCTGGGTGACAAAGCCCCAAGACCGTTTTGGCAAGTTCCTCGGGAGAACTGGCGGTCCGGATCTGACCTATCGCAATATTTCTCAGCGGCGACATGTTGATCCATTCCGGCACATTCAAAAGAACAATCTCGCAGCCGAATGACAACGCCACAAGCGAAACGCTCGATTCTCCGACGATAACGATCTTGGCTTGCGGCAACAAACTCTCGACGGGATCATTTTTTATTTCAAAAGGGAAATTGTCCCGGTCTAATCCCGCCAGCTCAAAAACTTTTTTAAGATCAGTGAAGGGATGCGGCTTGATCCATACCATAATATTTTTCAAATCTTTCAAGGCCTGATAGACGGTGGCCAAGATAGCGCTGCTTTCCTGGGTGCTGATCGAAAAAGCGACCAACACAATGTTCTCCCGCAGCTTTGTCCCGTCCCGCACCATATCTTTCAGATCGCCAAAACGGATAGCCTCGCCGATCCCCAACCGGTCCGCCGTCCAGCCCGACTCAAGCATATATTGATAGGGCACTTCCCCGTTACAAATAATCTTATCCGGCTGGGCGAGCGAATAATTCCCGTTGCCCTTTGTTTCCACCGGGCTGTTAAAATAATTCAACAGCATATTCGAAACGGTGGCATGCTGATAGGCAAAAACCGGGACCGTCACCCCGGCGGAATGCTTCGCCGTGATCAACGCCTTTTCCCACGCGTGCATCTCGCAGCAATAAAGACAACGTTTGGCCTGGCTCCCTTTAAAAAGCGCCTTGAACATTTCGTAAAATAATAACCCCTGATATCCCTGCGCGCCCACAAATGATGCATACCAATCATCTTTAAAGATAGGATAAAAATTCCCTCCGGAAAAATGATGCGCCTGGGCGATCTGCCGCTCCAGTTGCAAAAATTTTATTCCCAGCAGGAACGACTTCCATAAAACCTTCAATTGCTTTCCTGCCGAGGCCGCCTCCTCGAGAAAATAGATGTTATAGCCTTTTTGGACAAAATTCCGCGCATAGCGCAGTGCGGTTTTAATATCTACATTGTGATTATCGACATAAAAAAGCCCCCACAGAATCTTTTGCTGATTCGATTCCAAAGCCTCCTGCAATTGCGCATACAGCTTATTCTTAAAAACCCCGTCCTTGGCTTGCGCCGCATCAAAATACGGATACGGCCCGACAAACAGCAATTGGTCCGGATCATTCATTTGCCGCGGCAAGGCCCGCAGGACTTGACGGATCTTCCAACTGCGGATAAACATATAAACCGCAAAGCCCAAAACATGCAGCGCATGCTTAAAATAATACAACCCCTGAAATTCCTTAATGCGGTTTTTGATCCCCGGGGCCGCCCGCGTCGGCAAAACATGGAATTCTCTATTTTCTTTCTGGACACAATTTTTCAGCGCTGCTTGCAATTTCCGACTTTCCGCAGCAAAAAATACGGCCGCGGCATCTTCCTCTTTAAGCACGGTGAGAATGGCTTCCCATTGCACCAACCGGTTGAAGGCATCAGACTTAAAAGTATTCTTCTCCGCCACCAAGCTCAACCACCACGCCGACAAACTTTCATCAACGGCGAACCATTCCTTTAAATTTTTACCGTTGTGCCGGATCCTCCCCGGCAGCTGCGCGATAAAATCCAGATATTTTGCCCTCACTTGTTCCGCCGTTTTATTCAATAAATACGCGGTCTCCCGGATCTCCAGCTGGCATTTCTTGGCAAGAAATAATTCTTTTAACCGCGCCGTCAGCTGAGCTTGCGACGTCAAAGGGAACAAAATCACCCGGTCCGACGCGGCAACGCCCAGGAACAGCCCGTTGTCAACTTTAAATGCCGCATCATAAACTATAAGAAATATTTTTGCCATATGATCTACTGTATTTTACGAAAATTGAACAGCCTCACATAAGGGATCGGCCAACCCAACAAACGGACTGCTGATTCCGGCAGCCCATGAAATAACAGCATACGGTCTTTTAATTCGGTCACATAATCGCTCGTCTTCAACCCTTCGAATTTAAAACCCGCTTCTTCCGCAACGGCGACAAATTCTTTATTGTTACAGCGATAACCGTGATGCTTTTTAAAAACCTTTTTCTTTGATCTCTTGAGCATGGTTTTTAAAAACGCCTGCGCCTGGGCATCCCACCGCACACCCCAATTATCGATGAGAGCCGTATATAAATTGTCTTCCGCACCGCCCGGATCGACGATAAATCTTCCGCCATCTTTCAAACTTTCCGCGACATGCTGAAAAACCTTCAATAATTGCTCCCGCGGAAATAAATACAAAACATTCAAAGAGAAAATATAATCAAACTTTCCCGGGAAGGGGCCGGCCATCACATCATATTTAACAAATTTCATTTTCTCAAAGATATCCGACGTTCTTTCTTCACAATAATTTTCCAAATCACTGCAAACGATGTTATACCCTTCTTCCATCAAAAAAAGCTCATTACCACACCGTCCGCTGCCGATCGACAAGCCCGCTTCTTCTTTATTCAAACATTCCTTAAGTGCTTCGTGATAATATCTGTACCGTCGATCTCCCCCCGATACGTATGTCCGGAAGAACTCTTCCTTACTGGCATATCCCCGGTCGGTCGAATAACCTCCCATGGTCTTTTGGTGTTCCTGGGCCGCGCGATCCTTTTCTAACCGGACGGGATCAGCCTCTTCGATAACTAAATATTTATACCACGTCCGCATATTTATCTATGGTTGAGATTTTTCTTTATCCAATGCTCCGTCTGGGCAATTTGGAATTCATAGTCCACGTCGCAGCCGCCTTCTTGGATCAACGGATAGATCTTTTGCCCCATCCACTTTTGCGGGAGAAGGCCTTCCTCCAGATGCTCCAGGCACCGCGGCCGCACGATCGACAATCCCATATCGGCAAAGTACACATCACCCTGCGAATCCCGGTCACAGTTCAGCGTTTTGGGATCTCCGAATGTCTCGAACGGCACAAAGGGATGCAGTAAACCGTCCGGACCGATCTTACGTGCCCTTAAGGGACTCCACATATTATATTTCGAAACTGACACGGCCGAATCATACAAGGGCTTTTCCCGCAAAGCACGCACACCCTCATCGATAATTTCAGCTGTGACCGTAGCCGAGTTGCAATGCAGCAGCGCAATCATCTCCTGTGTGCCGACGCGTTTGGTGATCTCTTCAAAGCCGTGGACAAACACATGCTCGCCTAACGCTGTCTTGGTGCAGAGATGCGCCGGACGCTCAATGATCTCGACCCCGTTCTCCCGCGCCAGCTGCATGAGCTGTTCGCAGTCCGTCGAGATAAAAACTCTATCCACCAGCTTCGCCTTTTTAGCGGCGTCCATGGGATAAAAGGATAACGGCCTCCCTAATATAGGGTAAACATTCTTCCCGGGAAACCCGATACTGCCTTTTCTTCCTATGAGTAATGCGCTGACCATATTAAGCAGACTCCGATGACAATTTTAATCGTGAAAAATTTTTAAACAATTTTTTCACGGATGCCTTCAAACAGCTGCGTTCCGTCCAAAAAGAACGCGGTAAATTTTTCCAAAAATACGGCCGATTCCAGGAGTCACAGAACAGCCGGAAAGCACCAAAAAAATGGAAAGAATATAAATTATTAACAAACCATTCCGCCGCCGACATAAATTTTTTCCGCACAAGGGTAGTTACGATCTCTTGCGCCACGTCCGCACCAAAAATTTGCCAACGGCATTTGACATCCCACTCCTTCAGGAAAGAAAGCAGTTCGTTAGTCCCTATCCAGCCATTAATGGTCAATTGTTTATTCAATTGCCCTTCATGCCGACGCCAATACAGGATAGCTGTTTCATCAAATCCGGTGATGCCAAACGGCATAATGCCAAACGTCTGACTCAGGTCAATGGCGCGGTGAAACCCTCCGAATTTAATAAGCGCTTCGCGCTTAACCGTGAGGATCGTGCCCGGGGCATTGAACATTCTCCCGCCCCGCAGATGATCCAACGCCACGATATGCCCTTCGCTATAGCGCGGCCGCTCATTATAAATTTTAGGAGCGCTCGTCATGATCTGGCCGTTGATATCGATACTTAAAGAAGAACCTGCCGCGGTCAAACATTCAGGATTCCCCTCAAACAACCGCACCATTTTTTCCGCATAATCGTCGGCGATCATATCGTCGTCGGCCTGATACCAGATATAATCTCCAGTGGCAATCTTCAAGCCCGCGTTCAAGCAGACATCCAGCATCTTCTGGGGATCATCAACGCTATATTGATTTTCTTTAAAGTAAATTAATTTAACCCTTTTATCTTTCGCCTCAACTTCCCGCAAATATTCCACGGTTTCCGGCGTCCCTCCGTTACTGACCAAAATAATTTCCTGTTTCTCATACGTTTGGCGCAGCAGCGCATTCACCGCCTCTTTAAGCAAGGCCGGCCGATAATAAGTGTCCAGAATGGTTGTAAAGACAGGTGCTTGGGTCATTTCATTTCTGCGAATTTTTACGCACGGCCAATGTCAGCGACGGGTATGGATCAAATACAACAATGTTCCAGTCCGGGTATTTTAAGCGGAACTCGTCCAAGGCCTTGGTGATCGAAGGTTTTTTATATTTGATCATCCACTCGACCACATCCCGCTTGACGCTGCCCCCTTCCAAAAGCATGACTTTCTTGACTTTGGGGGCCCATTGTTCGAAAATTTTTCGATACGTATCGCCGTTATTGGAAATATCCACGTGCAGATAATCCACTTCGACAAATTGTTCATGAACCGCAAAGGCATCCCGGCGCGCGATCGTAGCGATCGACTGTAAATTAAAATTCTTGATCCGCCGGTCGACATTTTCAAAACTTTCATGATGATACGGATATTGCTCAAAGAGATCGAACCCGGAGATCTTCCCTCGCCCGTTATCGCGCAGCGCCGCGGCGACCGTCAGTAAACTGAAACCCTGTAGGACTCCGATCTCAACGCATTGCGCCGGTTTTAAACAGCGGATCAGTTGATAAAATAAATGGCCGTAGCCGTGGTCTTTGTACGACGACCAAAGTTTCTCGATCTCGGGCTGACCCGCAAAAATCTTTTGATTGAGTTCCTTCGGCAAGGCCGGAACGATTTTCTCCAAAAGCGGCTCCTGGGCCAGCACATCGGAAAAATATTCATGCCTCCAGAAGGGAATCCCCGGTCCAAAATCCGGGTCAGAAGAATCAAATCCGCGTCGCAGTTGTAATGTTTTATCGTCCATGGTCAAATCAAGGCCTGTTTTTTTCTGGCCCTGGCTGATTGCAAGAGCTGAAGGGTTTCCGCGATTCCCTGGCGTATCGTATCACCTGCTGAGAATCCTTTTTTGGCAAACCGCTCGCTGGAAACTTCATAGGACAACTGATTCATGATCGCCGTATCCACGAATTTGATTTCAACATCCGGGATAAATGAAGCAATGATATCCGTGATATCCTTGACGGTTTTGTTGACACTGACCACGTTGTAAATCGTCCGGTCAAAAAGATCCTGTGCAATAATGAACCGCATCGCCCGCACACAATCCGCCACATCCAGATACGGCCGCTTTTGGTTATACGCTGTTTTCCAAACCGTAATCGGCTGGCCCATCACGGCCTGCCAGCAAAACTTATTCACTGCGGTATGAAACCGCATCCCGACAGACGTTCCGTAGATCGTTCCCAGGCGGCAGATGATAAATTTTAAACCCTGTTTTTTCCCCAGGTCCGTCAAGAGCTGCTCGGATTTCAGTTTATTGTTAGCATAAGGACTTTGCGGTTTTAAATCCGCGATCGGACAATTTTCATCCACCAGTTCTGCCTGTGTCCCATAGACGCTCGTCGTGGAAGGAAAAAATAACTTGGCCCTTTGCCGGACACAGGCCTCTGCCACCCGCTGGGTTCCCAGTAGATTCACCCGCTCCACCTCTTGGCTTTTTTCAAAGCTCGCGGTGGCGTCCGTGATGGCCGCCAGATGAATAACAATATCCCCTGTGCCGATATATTGGTCCAACTCAGCATTGCATATATCGCCTTCAATAAATTGAAAATCGACCCCCTGCGGTAAACGAAAAAGCGAGGAATACCTTTGCGTGGATAAATTATCCAAAAGATAAACCTGTTCGAATTCCCCCGGCTTTAATTCATGGATCAGCCGCGACCCGATGTGCCCCAAGGCACCAGTGATGAAAAGATTCGCCATAATTTTACCTGCCTGTTAAAGTTACCGTATTACGTTGCTCAAAATAATGCTCTAAGCACGATTGAAAATATTCCCGCGTTCTTTTAAAGCCGGCCTCGACGTCAACCTGCGGCACCCAATCCAAGGTCTTCTTGATCTTGGCATTGCTTAAAACCGCATCGCCGATCTCGATGACCTTGCGGTCCAACGGCCACTCAATAGATTTGACCCGCCCGGAGCCAATATGCTCAACGATCGTATGCGCAATTTCCAAGACCGCCATATGCCTGTCCCCTACCGCAAACAGCACTTCGCCGTTCGCTTTATCATTTTGGGAAGCCAGGACCAATGCCGCCAAGCAATCATCGATATAAATCAAATTCCGTTTCTGCGCGCCCTTTCCATAAACAGTAATATCTTTTCCCTGCAGGGCCAGACCGACAAAATAATTTACAAAATTAAAATCACTGCTGTGGATCGCCGCCCGCGGACCGAACACATTCGGTAGCCGGACAATAGTGACCGGGATATGATACGCATTTCCGTAAATCAAAACATATTTTTCCGAGACCCCTTTGTTCGCCGAATAAATATCCGTCGGAAATTCCGGATGCAGCTCGTCCGCCGGACTGTAATGCGATTTTCCCAATTGCGTAGATGTACCGATGTGAACAAATTTTGCTTCCTTATTAAAATTCTTTACCGCCTCGAGAAGATTCAGAACACCCTTGCTGTTGGCGTCCAGATCCAGCATGGGATTGCGCATCGAAAAAGGATGCGACGTTGAAGCCGCGCAATTAAAAATGATATCCTTGCCCCTTACCTGCCGGGACAGCTCATCGACGTGCAGGATATCCCCTTTAACAAAATGGACCTGGTCCTGAATATCAAAAACGTTGTACATATTCCCACCGGAGTTGGCATCCAGGCAATCATAAATCGTCACCTCTGCCCCCAGCGCAAGACACGTGTGCGCCAGGTTGCTGCCGATGAAGCCAAG
>Ga0155077_1007_pt2 | contig 12992 bp, 16 predicted proteins | sample RifCSPhighO2_01_FD_106045 | JGI IMG/M metagenome (GOLD analysis project Ga0155077, IMG submission 106045) | Omnitrophica WOR_2 bacterium RIFCSPHIGHO2_01_FULL_48_9
TTAATCCCTCATCCGGGTTTTTCGGTTCCAATGATAATTACCCTAAAACACGCCGCCGAGGGATAGAAGTCGGGACCCGTACGGACCTTAAGAAAACCATTTGGGACGTCGAGTTCCTGGATAAATGGGAATTAGCCACCAATTATTCCTTCCAGGACCCGAGGTTTATCGACGGCGCCAACAATGATAAGTTAATCCCCTTTGCCCCTGAACACCAGGCCAGCTTCGGGTTTAATTTTGATTTTCTCAAGCATTATTCGCTGTCTTTAGGCGGCCGCTATGTCGGCTCGCACTATGCCATCAACGATACTTTGAATGTAACGCCGCGGGAAAAAGCGTATTATGTTATGGATTCAAAATTGTCTTTCCATCATAATAACCTTGAAGTTTTTGCGGCTTGGAATAATATGTTCAATAAGATGTATAACAGTTATACGGTTAAATCAACATCATCGACGACCAAGGATTATTATCCGGCTGCCGGGACCAATTTCTTAATCGGCACAAAGTTGCAATTCTAGTATTATATGCCTCCAATGCTCTTAAGGCTGGGGGATACCCGGGCAAAAACCAAAGAAGCTTGCGAGTTCACCGAAAATGTTGATTACACAATCGATGGGCAGGGGCGTTGGGTTTTTACCGCCCACTATCTTTTAAAGCGAGGTTATTGCTGTGGCTGCCGCTGCAAACACTGCCCCTATGAAAAGGGCTGTCTTTAATTGGAGCGGCGGTAAAGACTCGTCGATGAGCCTTTACGCCGTCCTCCGTCGGAAACAGTTTGATATCCGCTGCCTTTTGACGTCGGTTAACACACGATATCAACGGGTGTCCATGCACGGTGTCCGCCTGGAATTAATCAAGGCGCAGGCCGAGAGTATCGGAATCCCTTTGCATCCGGTCTGGGTCCCGGAAGCGCCGACGATGGCAGCGTATGACGAGCTGATGTTTACAACCCTCCGGCAGTTCAAAGATGACAAAATCGAGTATTCGATTTTCGGCGATATTTTTTTGGAAGACCTTAAGAAATACCGCGAAGGCCAATTAGCCAAAGTTCAGATGCAGGCGGTTTTTCCGATTTGGCAGAGGCCGACCATTGATCTGGCCACTGAATTTATTGATTTGGGGTTCAGGGCGGTTATCGCCTGCGTTAATGATAAATATCTCGACAAATCTTTTGCCGGGCGGGAAATTGACCGGCAATTTTTGAAGGATTTACCCGCCGGGGTTGACCCTTGCGGAGAAAATGGGGAATATCATTCGTTTGTTTTTGACGGGCCGATTTTTAAAAAACCGTTAGCCTTTCGTAAGGGCGAGCTTGTTTACCGGAAATATAAAACACCGGCAGAATCCAGTTTGGATGATAACGGATTTTGGTATTGCGATTTAATTTAAACATAGGATGCAATCAATGGAAAAAGTTTTGTCGACACAATTAAGCAGCGTCTTGCGGCAGAAAATCGATAGCAAAACAAAGCCGCTCGGTTCTTTGGGGTATTTGGAAGATATCGCTTTTCAAATTGGGATTATTCAGCAGAGCTTAACGCCTTCCTTAAACAATCCGCACATTATTGTTTTTGCCGGCGACCACGGCATAACGGCGGAGGGAGTCAGCGCGTTTCCGCAGGAAGTGACCCACCAGATGGTCTTGAATTTTTTAGGCGGCGGCGCGGCCATTAATATTTTTTGCCGTCAAAATAAGATCGACATCACCGTTGTGGACGCCGGGGTGAATTTTGATTTTCCAAAGGCAGTTCCGTTGATCAACGCTAAGGTCGCCAAGGGGACAAGAAATTTCTTAAAAGAGAAGGCGATGAGCGCTCCAGAATGTTGGCAAGCACTGGACAGGGGAGCGGAAATTGTAGAGCACATTTGCCAAAGCGGTTGCAACGTGATCGGTTTCGGTGAAATGGGGATCGGCAACACCGCGTCCGCGAGCGCCTTGATGAGCGCAGCAAGCGGTATTCCTATTGAAGATTGTGTCGGACGGGGAACGGGTTTGAATGATGAACAGCTCCGGCATAAAACAAAAGTTTTGAAAGAAGCTCTTTTAAAATGGCAAGGTGAGGTTCATTCTCCGCTGGATATCCTTGCGGCGTTCGGCGGATTTGAGATCGCGATGATGTGCGGCGCGATGCTGAAGGCTGCACAGAGGAAAATGATCATCTTAGTCGACGGGTTCATCTCAACAGCTGCGTTCTTGATCGTGTACAGAATCGAACCTGCGGTTAAAGGTTACGCATTTTTCTGCCATCAATCCCAGGAAGCGGGGCATAAAAAGATTTTGCAGTATTTAGAAGTAAAACCGATTCTGGATTTGAATCTGCGTTTGGGCGAGGGCACAGGGGCTGCGTTGGCGTATCCGTTGCTGCAGTCAGCGGTCAATTTTCTGAATGAGATGGCGAGTTTCGACAGTGCCGGTGTTTCGAAGAAAAAAGATCCCTAAGATTCATTTATGATCAAAAGAGAGCTTGAGCTTTTTTTTACGGCGTTGATGTTCTTTACCCGGATCCCGTGCCCCAAGGTCCCGTACAGCCAGGAACATCTTGATGCATCGTCCCGGTATTACCCGGTGATTGGCTGGATCGTGGGGATGTTTGCCGCAGTGGTTTTCTATAAAGCGCATCTGGCCCTGCCGGTTTCGGTAAGCATTATTTTATCGATGATCACAACGATCTTTCTGACCGGGGCGTTCCACGAGGACGGTTTCGGCGATACGTGCGACGGATTCGGCGGGGGATGGAGCAAGGAACAGGTCCTGGCCATCATGAAGGATTCACGGATCGGCGCGTACGGGACGATCGGCCTGATTATGATCTTGTTGACGAAATTCGTTCTGCTTTCTGAGATAAATACGAGATATTTGCCGCTGGTTTTGATCGCGGCGCACAGTGTCAGCCGTGCGGTGTCGAGCCTGTTCCGGTATACGCATGATTACGTCCAGGATATCGACCAAAGCAAGGTGAGGCCGATGGCGAAGAAGCTGACATTAAAGAATTTGCTGATCGTCCTTGGTTTTGGGATAGCACCGCTATTTTTGTTTAATAATTTTTATGTCTTTGCTTTGCTCGCGCCGGTCGTTGCCGCTGAAATGCTTTTGGCACAATATTTTGCCGGACGGATCGGTGGATATACGGGGGATTGTCTGGGGGCGTTACAGCAGGTATGCGAAGTCATTTTTTACTTAGGTTTTATCGTGTTATGGAAGTTTATTTGATCCGGCATACTAAGCCGCAGGTTCAATCAAATTTTTGCTACGGACATACGGATTTGCCGCTCGCAGATTCTTTTCCGGAGGAATGGATTTCTCTGCAAAAATTGATCCCGCCGTATTTCGACGCGGTTTACAGCAGCCCGCTCAAACGCTGCCATGAATTGGCCAAATTGATCAAGACCAAGCAGCTTATGATCTCCGAGTATTTGAAGGAGTTGAACTTCGGCGACTGGGAAATGAAGGAGTGGGATAAGATCGATCAGCTGGCCCTGGGAAATTGGATGAATAGTTTTGTGGAAACCCGCGTGCCTGGTGGAGAATCGTTCCGGGACTTAAGTGGGCGCGTGGATAAATTTTTTGTTGAGTTGAACAAAGCCAGTTTCGAAACGGTCGCGGTCGTTTCGCACGCTGGAACGATCCGCACGATCTTGGCCAACATTTTGGGTATGCCGCTGCAGAATGCTTTTCATTTCGACATTGATTACGGCAGCGTGACGTGCCTTAAATTTTCCGGAGAAATGAAACGGATAAAAGTGGTCAATTTAAAATAATATGAAACTGAAAAGATTTTTCATCGGATTATGTGTGTTGAGTGCGGCCGGCGTACTGCCTTTATCGGCCCACCCAGACGGGCATACAAAAGTCATCTCGCTTTTGCCGTCGACTACAGAAATACTTTATGCTCTTGAAGCGCAGGATAAGGTCATCGGCGTGACGCGGTATTGTATGTTCCCGCCCGAGGCCCGGAAGGAAAAAACGATCGTCGGCGGGCTCTTGGACGTGAACTATGAAGTTATCTACAGCCTTAACCCGGATCTGGTCATCCTGCAGGATGATGAGAACGAACTTGTCAGCCGGATGAAGAAGATGAAAATTCCTACGCTGCAGATCGAGACCAGAAGCTTGGATGGGATCATAAAATCTATCGAACTGATCGGCGAAGCGGTCGACAAGAAAGAAAAGGCGCAGCAGATCGTGGGAGAAATTAAACAAATGGTCGAATACGTCCAGAAAATGACGAAGGACCTAACCAAGCCGACGATCCTGGTCACCTATCTCAGACCTCTGGGCGAAGGTTCGATCCGCGAAGTGTATATCGCTGGGAATTTTACTTTTTTTGATGACCTTATCGAGATCGCCGGCGGTGTGAACGCTTATCAGGGCTCCGAGATGATCACGAGCCCGGTCATTTCCCCGGAAGGGATCCTGCGTTTGAACCCGGATATCATTATTGAGCTGATGGCCGGCATCGCGGAAGAACGTTTTACTCCCGAAGAGATCCGTAAAGATTGGGATATGCTGCCGCAGCTCGACGCGCATAAAAATAACCGCATTTTTATTTTGAAACAGCCTTACATCGGGATCCCCGGCCCGCGCGTTGCGCAGACCTTGATGGATATGGCACGGATCATCCATCCGGAAGTGAAATGGGAATAGTATGACCCCCACCGTCGACATTCAAAATCTTTCCTTCGCTTATAACGGCAAAGAAATCCTGCATAATATCCAGTTCGCTGTTATGCCCGGGGAATACATTTCGATCATCGGGCCCAACGGCGCCGGAAAATCGACCCTCTTGAAATGTTTGAACCGTATCGTCACCATCGAGCAGGGGACGATACGCATCATGGGCAAAGACCTTCCGCAGTATGATCAAAAAGAGTTGGGGAAAGTTATCGGTTACTTGCCGCAGATCCGTGAATACGCGTTTTCGTATTCGGTTTATGAATTTGTGATGATGGGCCGTTACCCGCACCTTCAACCGTTCGAGCAGGAATCTAAAAAAGATATCGCGATCGTTAAAGAGATGATTCAGCTGACCGGATTGTCGCATCTGGAACACCGGGACATCAGCACTTTAAGCGGGGGCGAACGCCAGAAAGTGTATCTCGCCGCGAGCCTGGCGCAGCAGCCGAGGATCCTCTTATTGGATGAACCGACGACCCATTTGGATCCGCGGCACCAGATCGAGATCCAGGAAACTGTTTCGTGGATTTCGAAACAACTGAATATCACCGTGCTCCATGTGACCCATGACCTGACGCATATCTTTACCTGGAGCCAGCGGGTGGCGGCGTTCAAGGACGGGCGGTTGCGGTTCATTGGAAATCCGTGCGATGTTATTACCGATGAAAAATTGACCGAGATTTTCGATACGAAATTTCTTTTCCTGGAAGATCCCAAAACAAAAAAGATCATTGTGGTCCCGGACGACCGGAAACATGCTGTCCATTAAACGAACCTATACTATTTTTATTTTATGTGCGGCCTCGGTGCTTATTATTGCATATGCGCCGTTCTGGGGTTCCAAAACATTCTCCTGGATGGATATTTTTTCCAAAGATGTGAATATCCGCGACGTGCAAATCTTCTGGCAAATGCGAATCCCACGGGCGCTGGTGGCGTTTTTGGCTGGCGGCGCGTTCGCCTTAAGCGGGATGGTGTTCCAGGCGGTCTTCCGCAATCCGCTGGTGTGCCCGTTCACCTTGGGCGTTTCGGCCGGGGCTTCGTTCGGCGCAACGGTCTATATTTGGCTGGGATGTTCGTTCGTCTTTTGGGGCATTTCCGGGATTTCGCTATTTTCCTTCGTGGGCGCGGTCCTGGCGATCGCTATTGTCTGGTCGCTGTCAAAGATCCGTTACGGAAATTCGACGACAAAAATGCTTCTGGCCGGCGTTATTGTGAGTTTCTTTTTTATTAGCCTGATAATGCTCTTGCAATTTTTAAGCGGGATCTATGAATCCTTCCGGATCTCGCGCTGGCTGATGGGCAGCCTTTCGGTTTTCGGGTATGAACCTTTTTTTGAGGTCCTACCTTTTGTCGCGGTCGCTTTGGCGGTGATCTTTTACTTCAGCCGGGAATTGAACCTTTTGACGACCGGGGAAGAGATTGCCATCAGCCGCGGTGTGGACACGCGCAAACTGGTAAAAATTTTATTTGTCCTGTTATCGCTGGTGATCGGCCGGATCGTTTCCATTTGCGGGCCGATCGCGTTCATCGGCTTGATCGCCCCGCATATCTGTAGATTTTTGCTCGGCTCTGATCATCGATATTTAACGCCGGCGACGTTTTTGTTCGGCGGGTCGTTCTTGACGCTGTGTGATGTGTTTGCCCGGACCGTGATCGCCCCAGCGGAGATCCCGGTGGGGATCGTGACCGCGATCATTGGCGGCCCGTTCTTTTTGTGGTTGCTGAATAAGAAATTTCTGGGATAAAATTATGCGAAGAATTCTTTTAACAGGCGGGGTTAAAAGCGGCAAGAGCCGGTTGGCGTTAGCTCTGGCGCAGAAATTTGTGGGGAAGAAGGTTTTTATCGCGACCGCTGAGGCCTTTGACGATGAGATGAAGGCCGGCATCGCGCGGCACCAAGAAGAGAGAAGTAAAAGTTTTTTTGTCATCGAAGAGCCTGCCCAGTTAGCGAAGGCCATTCAAATGGCAGAATCTTCCGCGGGAGTGATCGTGATCGATTGCCTGACAGTCTGGGTGAATAATCTTTTGTATCATCTTAAGGAAGATGAACAAGCGGCGCGGGAAGAGCAGAAGTTATTTCTCGATGCATTGCAGCACACGAGAACGAATATCATTGTGGTCACGAACGAGGTCGGATCAGGGATCCTGCCCGAGAACGCATTAGCCAGAAAATTTATATATGAACTGGGGATATTGAACCAAAAGGCCGCGCAGGTGTGTGATGAAGTTATTTTTATGGTTTCCGGGATCCCTCAGCGAATCAAAGGAACGACGACGGCCGCCGGGGAAAAAGTATGAAAAATTGTCAGGATATGTCCCCGCGGGATTTTGAGGACATCAAAAAATTTAAGAAAAAGGGCCTGATCCTGGTCCATACCGGCGATGGGAAAGGAAAATCCACGTCGGCGTTCGGAACCGCCCTGCGGGCGATGGGCCGCGGCTACAAGGTCGGCATTGTGCAGTTCATCAAGGGAAATTGGCAGACCGGCGAGAGCAAATTTTTCAAGAAGTTCAGTGATCTATGCGATGTTTTTACGATGGGTGATGGTTTTACCTGGGACACCAAGAATTTTGATGGGGATGTCAAGACCGCTCAGCGGGCCTGGCGCAAATGCTGCGAGATCCTTCATGACGAGAAATATCAGCTGGTTATTTTTGATGAGATCAATTACGTGATGAAATACAATTTTTTAAGTTCGCAGGAAGTGGTGAGCGAGTTAATGAAAAAGCCGGAATTGAAACATGATATTTTGACCGGTAATGGCGCTCCGCCGGAATTGATCGAATTGGCTGACCTTGTTACGGAAATGAAATGCATCAAACATCCGTATGAGCAGGGGGTCAAAGCTCAGCCGGGGATCGAATACTAATGCGGATCGTTTCGCTCATCGCCAGTGCCACTGAAATTGTCTGCGCTCTGGGATTTGAAAAAAATCTCGTTGGGCGTTCCCACGAATGCGATTTTCCATCCGGTGTCCACAAACTCCCGTCCTGTTCCGAGACCAAGGTCAATGTTCATGCCAGCAGCCGTGAGATCGACCGGCAGGTCAAAGAGATCGTCCGCGAATTTTTATCTGTTTATATTATAGATGAGGAAAAGTTGAAAAGTTTGAAACCGGATGTGATCGTCACCCAGGACCATTGCGAGGTTTGCGCGGTGAGCCTGAAGGATGTGGAAAAAGCGGTTTGCCAGTGGCTGGATTCAGAGACAAAGATCGTTTCTCTGCGGCCGAATTCTTTGAACGATATTTGGGACAGTTTGCATCAGGTCGCGAAAGCCCTGCAGGCCCCCAAGCGCGCAGAGGAATTGGTCGCGCAATTAAATTCCCGGATGCAGGCGATCCAGAAGAAAATTAACCATGCCTGGCCGAAACCCACCGTCGCCTGTATCGAATGGTTTGACCCTTTGATGGCTGCGGGAAATTGGGTTCCCGAGCTGGTCCAGATGCTGGGAGCGAAGGATCTTTTCGGAACGCCCGGCCAACACGCCCCCTGGATGACCTGGGAAGATCTTAAAAGTAAGGATCCGGACATTATTATTACAATGCCATGCGGCTGGGATATCAAGCGCAGCCGCCAAGAGATAAAAAATTTGACCGGTAACCCTGTGTGGAAAGGTCTCCGGGCCGTTAAAGAGGAGCAGGTTTTTCTTGTCGATGGCAATCAATATTTCAACCGTCCCGGCCCCCGGGTGGTTGAATCGCTGGAAATTCTTGCTGAAATCCTTTACCCCGCGCATTTTTCCTTTGGCCACCGCGGCCAGGCCTGGGAAATTCTCTAAGCGGCCCAACCCTTAGAATTCAATTAATTATTGACATTTTTAGGCAATTCTTTATAATTTATATGTTCAATTATTGAACAAGCTGTCTATAAAACCTCTAGCAAAGTGATAAGTATATATGCCTAAAGAAGTTTTGGACGAACGCGAGTTTGAGCTCGTTAATATTATCGGACAGAAGTTAGGCTCTAATCAGCGCGACCTTTCCCGCCATTTGCAGCTTTCCCTGGGGCAAACGAATATGCTCATCCGTCGCCTCGTGGCCAAGGGTTATATCCGCATCACGCAACTCAATCAACGTAAAGTTCAATATATTCTTACCCCAAAAGGATTTGCCGAAAAAATGCGCAAATCCATCAAATACACCCTGAATACACTCAATGCCATCGGCCTTATCAAAGACCAGGCCAAGCAACTCATTGCCGCGCTTTATCAAGAGGGGGAGAGGAATTTTGTCATTCTGGGGAAATCAGACTTTGCGATCCTAACGGAAATGGTCTTTAAAGATCTGGGATTAACGGATTATAAATTGGCCTACACCGAAGAACTTCCGCCCGCGGATTTTAGGGGTGTCGTGTTTATCTGCCGGGAAAATGTTATTGTCGATCCCGGCTATCCGGTTAAAACAGTTGACCTTATTCATGAACTTTCCAAAGACAATGTCCTCATGGAGAAAAATGTTTAATTTTAAACTGAAAACACATTTGGTGTTCGGCGCAGCGACGAGCGAACAGCTGGGGAAGATCCTGACGGAGTTAGGTTATAGAAAAGTCGGGATTATTTTGGATCGCGGTATCGTAGCGCATCCGCAGACGAGAAAGGCTTTGGAAAGTATCAAGGCGGCGCAGGTCGCCTATCAAACGTTTGAGAATGATGCCATCGAGCCCGACTATGATTTCCTGGAGGCGTTTAAAAAACCGTTCTTAAATCAGGGATTCGAATGTCTCGTGGGGATCGGCGGGGGCAGCACGTTGGATTTAACGAAGGGTGTCGCGACGCTGGTGACCAATCCGGGAGAAGCGATCTCCTACCGTGGTTTTCCTAAATTGCAGCACCGTCCTTTGCCGGTTGTGGCGATCCCAACGACCGCGGGGACCGGAAGTGAAGTCACTTACAACGCGGTCTTTACGGATGCGAAGCAAAAGAAAAAATTGGGCATCAACTCCGAATACAATTACCCCGTGCAGGCGATCCTTGATCCGCTTTTTACCGTCGGGTGTCCGAAAGCGGTCACCGTCTCCTCGGGCGCAGATGCTTTGGTCCATACGTTAGAAAGTTATGTGCACAAAAATCACACCCCGGTTTCCCGGATGTATTCCACAGAGGCCTTTCGCCTGCTTTATAATAATTTAAATAAAGTCCTGGATCACCCTCAAGACATCGAGATCCGCGGTCATTTGGCGCTGGGCGCGTATTTGGCGGGCGCCGCCTTGATCAATGCAGGCTCCGGCCCGTCGGGGGCGTTTTCGTATCCGCTGGGTGCGGTCTATAAAGTTCCCCACGGCTATGCCGGGGCGATCTTTCTGCCGGAGATCACGCGCCTTAATGTCGAAAAAGGGTATCAGGATTATGCCGCCCTTTATGATCTCATGGAAGGCGCTGACAAAAAACTTGCGGTGAAAGAAAAAAACAGCGAATTCGTAAAACGGATTGCGGAATTAATGACCAAGCTCGATGTGCCCAAGGCCATCGCTGCCTATAAATTGACCGATAAGGATGCGGAATTCCTCATCGAGCAATACGATGTCTTAAAGGCGGCGATCGACCAGAATCCTATGGAAATTACGAAAGAAGATGTAAGAAAGATGATGACAAAAATATTTCATCCGGGGGGAACTTATGCCAGGGTTTGAGTTGATCGGAGAAGAAGAAAAACAGGCGGTGGCCGACCTTTTTGATAAGGGAGGCGTTTTATACCGCTACGGATTAGATGCCAAGCGGCAGAACATTTTTCGGGTGAATGATTTTGAAAATGCCGTTGCTAAGAAGATCGGTGTGAAGCATGTCTTGTGTGTTTGCAATGGGACCGCTGCTTTGAAGCTTGCCTTGCTTGCCGTCGGGGTCAAGGCCGGGGACGAGGTCATCACGCAGAGTTTTACGTTTATCGCGACCATCGAGGCGATCTTGGAATTAGGCGCTGTTCCCGTTGTGACGGAGGTGGATAAATCGTTGAATATGGACCCCAAAGATCTGGAAAAAAAGATCACGAAAAAAACTAAAGCGATCGTGCCGGTATACATGGCCGGAGTCGCTGCCAAGATGGAGGAGATCCAGGCGATCGCGCAAAAGCATGGTTTGCCGATCGTGGAAGACAGTGCTCAGGCCATGGGCGCGACGTATAAAGGAAAATATCTGGGAACGCTTGGCGCCGTCGGGATCTACAGTTTGGATATCGGTAAGATCATCACGACCGGCGAAGGCGGGCTGGTTGTTACCAATGATGAAAAAATTTATTTGAAGGCACGGGAATATTCGGATCACGGCCATGAACAAAATCCCAAGGTGCCCCGCGGCGAAGACACGCGCACGACTTGGGGCTTCAATTATAAAGCCAATGAACTGCACGGCGCGATCGGCTTAGCCCAGTTAAAGAAATTGGATTATATCCTGCAAAAACAGCGCGACAATAAGCGCAAGATCAAGGAAGGGATCAAGAATATTCCGGGCATCGAGTTCCGGGAGATCCCCAACCCCGAGGGTGATGCGGGCGACACGCTGATCTTTTTCATGCCATCGAGAGAGAAGGCGTCGCTTTTTGCAAAAAAGTTGAAAGACAAAGGCTTTGGGACGAAAAATTTGCCCGACGCGATCGATTGGCATTTTGCCGGTACATGGACACAGATTTTTTATAACTTTTCGGAATTTAAAGGAAAAGATCTGGAGAAAGTTTGGAGCCAGTCAACCGGTTATCTGCGGCGGGCGATCGCGCTGCCAATCATGGTTTTGATGCCGGAAGAACGTATCAACCAGGTTATTGCAGCGGTGCGCGACACCGCTCAGGAAGTAGAAAAAGAATGTCTCGTATCCCGTACTTAGCCGTGATCCCGGCGCGCGGAGGAAGCAAAGGGATCCCGCGGAAAAATATCAAAATGATCGCCGGCAAACCTTTGCTCGCCTGGACGATGGAAGCGGCGCGGCAAGCGAAATTGCTCGACCGGTGCGTGGTCTCGACGGAAGATGCCGAGATCGCTCAAGTGGCACGAACGTTCGGGTGCGAGGTGATCGACCGGCCGAAGAAATTGGCAACGGATACCGCGACGACCTTGTCGGCCTTGCAGCAGGTATTAACTAAGATCGATGCGGAGAATGTTGTGATCTTGCAGCCGACCTCACCGATCCGCCGGGCCGGATTGATCGATGAATGTATCAGAGAGTTTGAAAAAAAGAAGTGTGATAATTTGGCGACCGGGTTTATCTGCAAATTTATGGAATACGGCAGTTACACCAAGCGCCGGCAGGAGTTAAAGGGATTTTTTTACGACGACGGCAATGTGTATGTGGTGAAATCGTCGTTGATCAAAAAAGGAACGCTCTACGGAAAAAAGGCAGGCAACGTTTTTACCGGCCGCGAAGAAAATATCGAGATCGATGAGGAGTTTGATTTCTGGCTGGCGGAGCAAGTTTTGTTGAAACAACACGCGGGTGTAGAACATGACACAGCAACCGTATCATAAATATGTTTTTGATACCGAAAACCGTAAATTCGTGGGCCGCTTTGAAGAGATGTACGCCAACGAGGAGCGAGAAGGTTTTGACAGCTGGTTTCAGGAGGATCTGCGGCATCCGACCAAGCAAGGTTCCTGGGAGCTCTTGAAAAATTACAGGTTCTCTTCCATTCTGGACATCGGTTGCGGCAAAGGGGCTTTTACAAATCAACTCGCAACGATTGCCGATTCTGTGATGGGTGTTGATATTTCGCAAACAGCGATCGCTAAAGCTGAACAACGGTACCCGGGGATTCGTTTCTCCACCGCGACCGCCGAAGAAGCTTTAAGTGCTCCGCAAAGATGGGACGCCATCGTGATGCTAGAGGTTCTGTCTTATTTACAAAATTGGGAAGAAGTTTTGCAGAAAGCCGCGGCGAAAGCCAACTATGTTTATATCACGCTGTATTTACCACCGGATCCCATCGGTTTTGTGAAGTCATTTGAAGAACTGAGAGAGGTTTTTAATACGCTTTTCAGCCTTGAAAAAGAGGTTTTAAAGAATAACGAGACGATCTATCTTTTGGGAAAGTCAAAACACCATGGCTAAGGGAATTAAAATAGGGAACCGTGTGATCGCGGAACAATGTCCGGTCTTTATCATCGCTGAGGCAGGGGTGAATCACAACGGTCAGATCGCCATGGCTAAGAAGTTAGTGGATAGTGCAAAAAGGATCGGTGCGGACGCGATAAAATTTCAAACCTTTCGCGCTGAGGAATTAGTGACGGCGAACGCGCCGAAAGCGGAATATCAAAAAAAGACCGATGCGCATCCTTCCCAATACGCCATGCTTAAAAAACTGGAACTTTCCGAGGATCAATTTTCCGA
>Ga0155077_1008_pt1 | contig 12907 bp, 10 predicted proteins | sample RifCSPhighO2_01_FD_106045 | JGI IMG/M metagenome (GOLD analysis project Ga0155077, IMG submission 106045) | Omnitrophica WOR_2 bacterium RIFCSPHIGHO2_01_FULL_48_9
CCATGACGACCGAACCGTCCACCATCATACCGATAGCAATCGCCAAACCCCCCAGCGACATGAGATTGGCCGAAAGGTTCATTTGTTTCATGGCAATGAACGTTACGAGTGCCGCGATGGGAAGATTCAACGCGACGATCAAAGCACTCCGCGCATTTCCTAAAAAGAGAAAAAGGATGACGACAACCAAAATGCCGCCTTCAGCAAGAGCTTTCGTCACTGTTTCCAGGCATTTTTCGACCAGTTCCGTGCGGTCATAAAACGGTTTGACTTGGATGCCGTTGGGGAGGATCTTATTCTCATTAATTTCTTTGACCCTCTCCTTGACCTTGGTCACGATCTCTTTTCCGCTGCCGCCGCGGATCATCATAACGATACCTGCAACACCTTCTCTTTGACCATCGACGACCAGGGCGCCTTGCCGGGTCTCGGGACCGAATTCGACCTTTGCCACATCCTTAACATAAACCGGAACGCCCTCGTTTTCTTTGAGGACAATATCCTCGATATCTTCAATCGATTGAATGATACCAATGCCTCTAACGATGTACTGTTCAGAGAAGTGCTCAAGGATATTGCCTCCGGCATTGCTGTTATTGGCGGCGACCGCCTCGGAAATTTCCTTTAAACTCAAATCATATTTGATCAATCGCTGCGGATCGACGATGATTTGATACTGCTTGACATATCCGCCGAATGAATTAACGTCGGCAACCCCCGAAATATTCTTTAGAATAGGACGAACGATCCAATCCTGCACAGTACGCAATTCCATTAAGTTCTCAGTGGTTTCTTCTCCATTAGGACGCTCCAGAGTGTATTGATAAATTTCACCCAAGCCGCTGGAGATAGGTCCCAAGGCCGGCTCAACACCCTCGGGCAACTTTTCTTTGGCTTCAATAAGCCGTTCCAGCACTAACTGCCTGGCAAAATAAATATCAACGTTATCTTCAAAAACGATCGTGACCATCGAGAGGCCGAACTTGGAAAGCGAACGCAATTCCACCAGGTGCGGCAGCCCGGTCATCTGGACTTCAATGGGAAAGGTGACAAATCTCTCGACTTCGATCGGCGAACGTCCGGGCGCTTCGGCAATCACTTGCACCTGAACGTTGGTCACATCCGGGAACGCATCAATAGACAATTTCTTCAAAGAATAAAATCCGGAGATTCCGACAAGCACAACAGCGACTGATATTAAAAGCCTTTGGCGCAAGGCAAAGGCCACCATTTTTTCAATCATGATTATTCTCCTTCCAATTCATCTTTAAGTAAGCCTGATTTAAGGAGAAATGCACCGTCGGTGACCACCACATCCCCGACATTAACGCCTTCACTGACGGCCACTTGATCTGTTGTTTGCAACGCAATTATAATTTCTTTTTTATGAAATTCCCCGTCACCGATCTTAACAAACACAACCCGCTTATCTCCCAATGTCTGAACGGCACTGGCCGGTAAGATTATATATTCCTGCGAACCTTGCGAAATAATCTCGCCGTTGACAAACATCCCGAGTTTCAATAAATACTCAGAGTTCTCGATCAAGGCGCGTATTTTGATGGTGCGCGTCGTTTCATCCACGCGCGGAGAAATAAAAACGATCTTGCCTTCAAAAGACTGCTCAGGGTAAGCGCTGGAGCGCAGCGTGATGTCTTGCCCGATCTTAACTTTGGCGATGTCTTTTTCGTAGATATCAAAGTTTGCCCAAACTTTGGACAGATCCGCGATGGCGCATAAAGAAGAGATCGTTTCGACCTTTTGCCCAACGGTATCAAAATCTCCGATAATGACCCCGGCATAAGGCGATTCGACAGCAATGGGGTCCGGCTGATCCTCGACTTTAAGCCGACTCAGCACGTCGCCTTTTTTAACAATGGCACCCAGCTGTGCCGTATTCTCGACCACCACACCGGCCCGCGGAGGAAAAACATTGTGAGTTTCGTTGGCATCCTGCGCTATCTGCCCGGCTATCGATATTTTTTCTATAAGCGGAGATTTCTTAACTTCTGCCGTCTTAAAATTCACTAATTCCTGGGATTCTTTCTCCAACCTAATGACCCCGTCTTCTTCCTGACTTTCTTCCTCTGACATGGCCTCTTCAGAGGGTTTCTGTCCCCGGATGTAAGGCGAAACAATGACACCCAAAATAAAAACAATGACAATAGTGAATAACCTTTTAGAATTTTTCATTTCAAGAATTCCTCCTCACGCAAAGAACCATAACTGGCTCGTTCTAGTTCACTGATATTTTGATCAAGATTGTATAAACCTTCGTAATATCTGACCTTGGTTTCTGTGGCTGTTTTGACTTGATCCCGGTAATTGATAAAATCAATCTCGCCTTCTCTGTATCCTAAATCCGCCAGGCGAATAAGTTCGTTGGCTTCCTCAACGGACTCTTTTAAATATTCAACCTGCTTTTGAGCCGCGGCGGCATTCCAATAGGCTTGGTAAACGTCAAAGGCGGCTTCTTTCTCTGTTGCTTGCAGCTTGGCCTGCTGGATTTCTCTTTCGGCCTTTGCCTTTTTCACTTCACCTTGGTTTAAATTCCATAAAGGAACACTGACGGAAACCAAGGCGGCATAATCCTTGTCATATTCGGCATTTGTCTTTTGAAATCCCAAAGAAAAAGACGGGAGACGATTGAGCTGCTCTTTCATAAAATTCTTATTCTTGGAATCCAGCATCAGTTTCTCGATTTTTAGGTCGGGTCGCTTGGCAGAAGCCATGGCGGTCAACTTTTGAAGGTCAAACTTCAAAGCTTCGACCTTTAATTCTTCCTTGATATCCAACGGAACGTCCAAGGAACGTCCAAGCAGAAGATTCAATCTCCCTTTATCGATTTTATTTTCCTTCTCGACCATCAGATAATCATTTTCAGCTTTCAACAGTTCGATCTTCGCCCTCTGCAGATCATTCTTGAACCCCTGCCCTGATTGAAAACGGATCTGCACATTGCTGAAAAGCTGACGCATTGTTGATAAATTTTCCTGAGCCAGTTCCAATTCTTTTTTGTCTAAAATGATTTTCATATAAGCCGAACGGACCTGAGAATAAATGTTCGACCAGACAGATTTGAGCGTTTCTTCTCCAATTTTAACCTCATTTTTTGCGATCTTGGTCTTTAACCCGCGGACACCCAACGGTTCAAAAGGCTGAACAATCGCAATATTCTCAAGATGGCCTTTACGCTCACCTGCTTCGTTTTTCTTAAGCCCGCCGATTTCAGCTTCCAGCTCCGGATTAAGAAACGTACGCGTTGTTATGAGATCTCCCTGAGCAGCCTGAATCATTTTTCTGGCCTCGATCATTTGCGGATTATGGTCATACGCCATGGACAGCGCTTCTTTCAAACTCAGAGCTTCAGTTATTTCCTCTGCTCTAACCGGAGGGATCAAGCACTGACTTAGAAAAATAAATGTAAAAAATAATGTTCGAATACTCTTGCTCATAAAATTAGACTCCTGGATTACAATTTTTTAACGCGAAAAAAAGGAATTTTATGAGAGGACTATCGGGGGCCGCTTGGAAGTGCTGAGGAATGGATCGTCGTGGGGACGACTTTCAGAGAAAAGCAGAAATGTTGATTCTGACGGAAGGTTAAAGCCAAGTGTGTTATGAGGCAGTGTGGATTGGCAACACGAAGCATGACACGTAAAGGCACAATGGTGAGTTACATCCTGTGAATGCGAGTCTTCGCAAAAACCGCCGAGGGGGATGACAAAACAGAGAAAGACTGCTAATAAAATTATCCTGAGAACTTTCATAGAAAGAAGTTTAGCATAAAAATTGGCAATGTAAATCAAAATGTTACGACAGCTTGATCGCTTTCTTTCACGATCTTAAAAAATTGGACAGGTCAATGGAAGATCTAATTTGTGAGAGGTGTCCTTGAATCCTTTGACCTCATGCTAAAAGATGATCAAATCCCTTAGTGGTCATTGGCGAGTTTAAAAACTGTTTGAACATTGTTCCTCTCGCTTAATCTACCTTATCTTATCTCAAAATAATATTTCAAAGGCCGCCGTTCCATGCCGATCTTTTTATTGATGACCCACTGTTTTATATAAACCGCTGAAAAGACAAGAAAACATAAGCTATAAATAATGAAAATGCTATTGGTCCGGATACCCTTCTGCCGTGCGAACATAAAGAAAACATATGCCAGTATAGGCACATACGAAATAACTACAGCCGCAAAAATGGTGATCAGCAAAGCCGCCAAAACCTCTTCTATTCCTACAAGCATGTTCTTTTTTTTCAGCCACAGATAAGCATAAATCACGCAAAAGAACAGTATGCAGATACCCTGCGCGATATATATACGCGTTAGGCAAATCCCTTCTTCTTTAGCTTTCCAGGGATCTTTGCTGAAAAGATAAATGGCAAAAGGTAAGTAGCTAAGAATGGAGAACCAAAAAAACATAATCGCTACACTCGATAATATATTGAAAGGACTGACATCCGCATGGCCGTAGTGGGTCCGATTGAAAAAATAAACAAAGGTTAAAAGAAAGAAACAGATGCCATAAATCAAGGCAACGTTCCAACTGCGCGATTTCTTTCCCGTGAGCAATCGAGAATCCTTTTTAAGAACATAAATGCCGCGCAAACGCTCTTGTTCGATCTGATTCAAAGGAGGATTTACGAAAAGCAAGTAAAGCGTAACGGGGATAAATGACAGAACAGCAGACCAGAAAGGGATCAGCAGGATAGGGCTCAAAACATCCATCGGTCTATCCAGATTTCTTTACGGGATGATAAGAAGTGTAAGGACTTCATTTTTTTAATAATTCCTTAACTTTTTTTATTAAGGCTCTTCCCTCTTCATTCAAGGCAAACTCTTTGTCCGCTTGAGAGTGAATATTTTCATAAATAACAATAGGCACATGCTCAAGTCGCGGTATTTGCTTCAGATGAGCGGCAAACAACTCGGCGTTTCTTTGATTTAAAAAATACTTTAAAATGATCAGATCCAAAGCCGGGGCCTCTTTGGTTATTTCCAGGCACTGTTTCAGTGTTTGCGCAACCATAGTCTCGCAACCGTACAGCGATAAAATTTTTTGTAACTCCTGGTAGGCCGCAGCATCGTCTTCCATTATGAGGATTTTCTTCTTTACGGTCGATCGGTTCCCCGCAGACTCAGCTTTCATCCCATCCTGAGTTTGCTTACCGAGGATGGGGCCGGATTCTTGACCGCCTGTTATATTACCGTCACGCGTTGTTATCCAATCAATGGCAGAAACGTTAATGACCTCTTCGGGTTTTAGATTTCTAGGCGCTCCTTTCCTATCAAAGACGTCCTGGATGCGCGCCAGCAGATCCTCCAAAGTAAATGGCTTGATGATAAAATCATCTACTTCCATAACATCAAAATAATCCTTCATGCTTGCGTGAACAGTTAAAATGATAAAGGGGATCTTGCTGGAATTTGATTCACGTAATTTCTTTAAAAACTGGTTACCGTCCATGACCGGCATGACCACATCACAAATAATAAGATCAGGTTGCTCTTTCTGTACCTGCCGAAGACCCTCTTCCCCATCTAGCGCATGGCATACCTTATAGCCGGCCTTTTTTAGATCTGCGCTGAGAAGCAATATCATGCCAGCGTCGTCATCAACGATTAAAATTTTTCTAACCATTAAAATATATTGTATACCAATATCTGTATCCGAGGGAAGTACTTGATTTAAATAATTTTGCGGATTCTGGCAATGTCCGAGCAAGGAAAAATCAAAATTTTATAAGAGGGCTCAAAGGACGTTGGGGGATGTCGAGAAAAGGATTCTTGTGAATGGCACGCAAGAGCGCACGGGTGAGTTACATTTTGCGAATGCGAATCGTCGCAAAGGCCGTCAAATTGTAAAAATTTCAATTAACCGAATTAAAATGTTACTACCCTTTCGCTCTCTTTGATAATCTCATACATGTCTTTCATCGTTGCGATGGGACACGCTTCCAAACTTTCCTGCCCTCTGGACTTGATACAGGTGCCGCAGGCATAGACTTTGCCGCCCGCTTTAAGAAATTTATCGGCCTGCTCAATGGTGTTGTATTTATCCGTGCTGACTTTTTGATATTCGACGCCCTTTCCCATGAAGAATACCTTCACTTGGTCCTTCTGTCCAAGAGAAAAATTCGCATACCGCAGCGCGTTCCAAAAGGTCTCGGCGTCATTGCTTGAAATAATCACCCCTATTTTCATACTAATTCTCCTTTCTCAGCACAATTCCATAGTGATACGGCTTTAAATCATGCCGCTGCGAATGAGCAAACCCGCATTCCTTCGCCCATTGGATGCACTGTTCTGGTTTAGGACGAATATCCATCGAAGGGCCGCGCGGCGTTGCCGGATCATAATTCCAATGAATGATCCCGATCTTGCCTCCCGCTCTCAGAATTCGCCTGGCCTCACTCAGCAACACAGTCGGCTTTTCAAGATGGAGAATATTAAAAAGCATCGCATAATCCACGCTTTCATCCGGCAAGCCCGATCCTTCCGTCATAAAATCCCGCAACACTGTTTGAACATTAGCAAGCCCTTGTTTTTTCGCCGCTTCGTTGGTCAGGCGCACCATGTCCGGCTCGATATCCAATGCGTAAATCTTACCCTTAATGATCTTCGCCGCCGGCATAGTGAATGTGCCGTAGCCGCACCCAAATTCTGCCACATCAGTCGTCTGCTTATCTATTCCCAGAGTTGCGAGAATTTTCCTGGGATCAAAAAAGTTCTCCCACATCTCGCGCTCCGGCATGCCGCTTTCTCTAATTTTCATCTATGTAACCTACCCCTTCGCCGCTAAAAACTATACCGCAATCTGACAAATACATTTTTATTCTGTTTCATTTGCCCGAATTCCGTCAAATCATCTTCCCCCCAGAGCAAATTGGCGCCTAAAGTCGCCTTCCATTGATCCGTGATATTATAACTGACCGTCGGGCGAACATAGCCGTCCTTATTGGAAGGTGAATAAAAATTAAACAACGAAACGGCGACGGTCTGGTTCTTATAAAGTTTTGTTATTCGCTGTGTCAACAGATGTCTGGATTCATCAAAAACAAAATCCGTAGGCAAAAGGTTTGCCTTATAATTGCCATAATCCAATGTCTGTTCATAAAGATATTGCAACCCAATTTTCAAATCGTTTCCCAAATCCTTTTCATAGCCGGTTAAAACTTTAAAGAGGGAATTGGCAATAAGGCGGTTGTTGCCGCCAGAATCTTCCCTTGAATTGTAATAGCCGAACTCTACATTCCCAATACCGCCTAACGTAGGCCCCCGCAAACTGGTTCCGTAAACATCCAAACGCGGATAAAAAAGCTGGCGAGCGGCTTCGTCCTTATAGCTGGTCGGATTCTTATCAAAGCCGCGAAAATAATAAAAAGCCAATTCATGGCTTCCTAAATTCCGGTAAGTTCTCAGCGCGTATTCAAGATTAGATGGTTGCAGTGGCGGCTCCAAGAGGTCACGGTCGGAATTGCGCCCGGCAATTCCTCCCTGAAAACTGTCAAAAAACGACAACCGATCCCCTTCGGGTATGGTATTTGGCTCAAACTTTGAGACAACAAAATCAACGTTCGTCCAGGAGGGATAAAAAGACATTTTGAGCGCATCGGAAGGTTTTTTCAAATATTCATCATCCCGTCCGATGAAAAAAGACACATAATCCTTAGGGAAAAGATCATTCACAAACAGATAATCCCCGGTTCCCCAGGTCAAAATCTGCCGCCCCGCCTTAAGATCGAGCCAATCGTACGGTGTGGTGGAAAGATTAAACTCCCGTAATTCAAAATCCGTTTTACCGGAAAAATATTCATCCACCGTAAAATCGCCTTTAAAATTGAGGGAAGAATTCTTTTGCGCGAGAAAGCTATTGCCATCAAATAAATATTTTGTTTTAAGCTGCAAGCGCTGTTCAAGCAGATTAAAATCATCCCTTTTGGTATTATCATCGCTCCCTTTAGGCACATAGGCGAATTCCGCAAAGCCATGAAATTCCGGCATGGCGGCCCAAACGCAAGACGCCGCAAAAAAAGCTATTCCGGCAACAAGAACGATGAAAATCGCTCTGCCATTTATTTTATCCATTGAACCGGCAGCCTCCTTAGGTATCGTTCGGAAAAGATGTCGTCTTCTATTCCCAAATTGTATTTGATTTCCGTAAAGGAAACTTCCGTCCGATGTCCGCTTTTGAGATTTTTGACGACCCTTTTGGTGATGGTAGGAATACCGTCGACCTCTTTGGTTTCCCCGACCTCAAACCGCCGGTAGAGTTCATTTTGTTTATCATAAAATTCTTCTTTTAATGGTAAAAAATTCGCTGTGTCAATCCAGGAAACCCTTTTGGCGTACTCAGAGGGCTGCTTAGGTGTACTTTCCACAACAAAACAATCTTTCCCATCGAGTTTATCTTTTCTTAAAAACGTATGCGTATCCTCATTGGGATTTCTTCCCGAGACATCCTCATAAGTAAAATCGCTTCCCACGAAGCTGGAGAATTTATCATTCGCCGCGATTCTTTTGACCAGATCAATGGCGGGAATAAAAAGCCAGCGGTCGGCGTCCTTATCGGGATATTTATAAACCATAAACGTCATATCTTTAACATCCGCCGGTTGATGAAAGTAGATGAAATATTTCTGCTGTTCGCCATCCTGATCGTCTTTCCTTAACATGGTCATTTCTCTAATTCTTTTTCTACCGTCTTTATCGATGAGTTCCATTGAAATTTTGGCCTTCATGTCATCGGCGGCATAATAAAAGGCGAGCCTTGATTTTGCGATGATTTCCTCCGGCTTCGGCGAATCCTGGGCAAAGGACATCGGTTGGATGACAAATAATCCTATGAATAACACTATCCCCAACAATTTAACCATTTTCATTTTTTCAAACCTCCTTTATAGAAAATCCATGTGTATCTTTTTTACAGCATAGGAGAGTATAAAACTTTCCTAGCTGCTAAAAACTCCCTTCCTATGCAGCAAAGAAGATACGACGAACTTTAGTGAGGAGTTTTCTTGAAGAGCTGATTTTGCATGAGTGTAACGAGCGCCGGAATATAGATGATCGTCATGGCCGCGCTTAAAAGCATCATACTCACGATAAAAGCCCCCACAGTGATATAGGGTGTCAAGGGGGCAAACAGCATGACCGCAAAAGACGCTGCAAACAAAATGGCATTGCGCAAAATCCCCTTGCCCGGCCGGGCAGCGGTCCACAAAAGCGCCTCAGTCACATCCTTCTCCTTCATCGACACCAATCTCTGCCTAAAACGACTGATGAAATGGATGGCGAAGTCGACGGCCATGCCCAACGAAAGACAGGAAAGAACTGAGATCGGCATGTCAAAGTCCTTGCCTATAAACCCGACGACACCGTAAATGACGACGATAGTAAAGAGCAACGGCGCATATCCGATAATCGCCCATTTCGCGGAACGGAAAGCGAGGGCAAGAATAAGAAACACAACAATCAAAGCAAGGATAAAGCCCCTGACCATATCCCAGAGAACCTCATGATTCCAAACCAGATTAAAATAAGCGGTCCCGGCAGGCTTTAACTCTAATGCGATCGGATGTGATTGTTTATATTCTTTGACCGAGGCAATAACCGACTGCATGGCCCGGGCGTCCCAGGTTTTCATCTGTACCCAGATGTTGGCCTGCCTGAATGACGGGTCAACTACATTATCCAAATCCGAGGGTTTGGCCGACATGCTGAACAAAAAAAGATATTGTCCGATAGTGTTTTTTTCGGCAGGGACGGTGTCGTATTTCGGATCGTCATTATGAAGGACGCGATTAATCCTTTTGACATAGTCCACAACCGAAAAGGTCTTGCCCACAGTAGGAAGTTTTTCAATGTGCCGCTGGAGTCCTTCGAGGTATCTCATCGCCTCGGGATTTTTAATAAAGTCATCCTCGTCGGAAACAGTCACGATATATCCCAGCGATGTCCCGCCGAGCGCGCGATTGACTTCCCTGTCCGCCAGCCGGATTTCGCTATTTGGTTTAAACCATTCCACCATGTTATTATTAACCGTAATCTTGGTGATTCCAATGACGGATACAACAAACACAATGAATCCGATAAGAATAGTGGCCTTGGGCCTATGGGTGCCGTAACCCGCCAGTTTCCTTAAGAAGAGGGATGTTTTGCTTAAGGCCGCGTCTTCCCCTTCTGCGGCATTCGCAATATTTTTCTCTTTGACAAAGGTAAACATGGCCGGGATGAAACTGAAACTTAAAATTCTTAAAGCCACGGTGCCAAAGGCAACCAAACCGCCGAAGACTTTGACAGGGATGATATTCATAAATAACAGAACCGCAAAAGCCGCAGTCGTCGCCAAGGCCGTGTAACGGACAGGCCTGCCCACAGCCTGCATTGTTTCGATAATGGCGGTTCTTTTATCTTTTTTATCTTTGTAACGAAAATAAAATTCGTTAAAAATATGAATGCTGTCGGTGGCAATTGCCATCAAGAATACCGGAGCCATTGAACTCATGATATGAACAGGAAATCCCAAGCCAATGAGCAGTCCCATGCTCCAGACAATGCTCATCATCGCATCCATCATGAGGGTGATGGAAAGGAACAGGTCGCGGAACATAAGGTATCGGACAAACAGCATCACTCCGCCTGCGATGGGAGCAAAAATAGCCATCAGTTTAAACATCTCGGAACCAAATGTGTCTCGCGCTACCGGGTCTCCGGCGATATAATATTTTTCGCTGCCTTTCTCTTTCGCAATAATCTTTCTAATTTGATCGGCGACTTCTTTCCCGTTCGCCCCTTTCTCGAGAGGGATATAAATTGCAGTGGTTTTCCCGTCCTCTGAGATGATGCGATTGATAAAAAGAGGATTTCCAAAGAGTTTTTTTTTGAGGGCCGCGACTTCTTCCTCGGTCTTGGGCGCCTCAGACATCAGGGGCGCCACCCGCAATGTTCCCCCTTCGTCTGTTACGTTGGTAATCGTGGAAAAACCATTCACATCCCTTAACGCAACACCCTTTATCTTTAATATTTCATCCGTAACACGGCTGATCTTCCCTAATATATCCTTGTTGAGAATTCCCTGCCCGTTTGTAACCCCTAAGACAATCATATCTTCATAAAGGCCGAAGGTCCTGTCCACCTCGTCATTCCATACCCGCACATTGGATGTCGCTGGGAGCATATTCTTGGGATTCGTATCAGTCTTGATTTTGGGAAATTGGGTCAGAGAAAGAAGAGTTACAATGACAGAAAGAACCACAATCAACTTGGGATGATCGACTGAAAATTCAACAAGAGAAAATTTTTTCACTTTTTGCTCCTTTATTTTTTCTTGATAGCAACTTTCATTAATTGTCCTCCCTCTTGAAGCTGTTCAAAAAGGACTTCACGCAAAATGTCACAGGCCTTGATCATTTTTGGATTGGCAATCTTGTAGTAGATATTCAAACCAGCTCTTCGGGTCGATACAATGCCGCGTTGGCGTAAGATGCCCAAGTGTTGAGAAAGATTTGCTTTGGGCAGATTCAATTTATTCCTTAATTCTTCAACGGACTTTTCTCCTTCACGCAGTAAATTCATAATCCTTAAACGGGTCGGGCTGGCCATGCTCTTGCAAACCTCCGCGTGCATTTGAAAAATCCTCTCTTCCATATTCTTGTCCATCCATATCCCCCTTATCAGAATGTTTATTAGTTAATTAATTGCGAAACTATTATATTAACCGAACACCGATTCTGTCAAATTCTTTTTTTTGTACAACAAAAACAACAAAACCCTCGCCCCCAGCGATTCGAGGCGAAGGTTTGCTCTGTCAGGCATAAATAAGGATGCGCTTATTAATTCAATTTAGAAGGCCATTATCCTCTCGAATGATTGGTAAAAATCCACCAATTTCATTTAACTCCTCATTCGCTGATCCGGTAAATTCAAAAACCTACGGTAATATCGCCCAAATCGCAGTTAAATGTTCGGCCTGTTTAATATGTAAATACGCAGATAAACAGATACATTTTGAGCGGATTTTGGAGGTGTCCGGTGGGCTTTGGCAAAACTACTGAATGGCTGGAACAAACTGCTGAAAATCCAAAGACAATAATCGCCTAACCATTTGACACGTTAGGTCATGCAAAAAGCCATGACTACGCTTGGTAATCATGGCTTTTCTTATCTGAACGGTGATTTCGTTACAGAAAAATCTGGGGTGGGTGGCGGGACCCGGGCTAAAACTTTCCTCGTCTTCCTTTTATTGCTCTATTCTTCCCCTCCAGCCTATCCAGCATACGCAATAACCCGTCAAGAATTGTTAACGGGTGCGGCGGACATCCCGGAATATACAAATCTACAGGGATGAGACCGTCAACTCCGTCATGAACTTCTTTCCCCCCCTGAAACGGACCGCCGCTGATCGCGCAGGCCCCAACGGCTATAACAATTTTCGGATGGGGGACCGCCTCGTACGTCTTCTTTAAAGCCAATTCCATATTTTTTGTAACCGGGCCCGTGATCATCAGGCCGTCCGCATGCCGCGGCGAAGCGACAAATTGAACCCCAAAACGGGACAGATCAAAGACCACATTGCTCATCGCCTGGATTTCGGCATCGCAACCGCCGCAACTTCCCGCACAGACTTCGCGCAACTTGAGCGATCTTCCAAAAATTCTTTTTGTCTTTTCCTCAAGGGCAGCGGCCAATCTGATCTCATCATCCCGGAGGATTAGATCCTCTCTTTTGGAAACAGCCATGCGATGATCTTGCGAATAAGTTAAAATTTCTTTTGAAAAGATCCTTTTGATGTCTTCGTTGAACAGACACTTCCCCATATCCAGCACCGGCTTCTTCTCCAATACCACTGTTCCCAAAGGATCCTTATCCTTATCGAGCGGTGTTTGGGTCTCCGCAGCAGCG
>Ga0155077_1050_pt1 | contig 12690 bp, 8 predicted proteins | sample RifCSPhighO2_01_FD_106045 | JGI IMG/M metagenome (GOLD analysis project Ga0155077, IMG submission 106045) | Omnitrophica WOR_2 bacterium RIFCSPHIGHO2_01_FULL_48_9
CGGTTTTAAGGAATTATTGTTGTCGATGAACGACGCTTGGCAAAACAAAAGGGATGAGCTTGTTAAGTCAAGTCATTCCATTTCACAGAGCCTTCAATCGAAATCCTTTTGGGGACAAATCGGCGGCAATCCCATGCCTGATGAAGGAACGCTTCGAAATGCTTATGGACAATTTGCCCAACGGTTTGATTCCCGGTATGGAGGCTTCGGTGGAGCGCCGAAATTTCCATCGAGCCATAATTTATCTTATCTTTTGAAATATTGGAAACGTGCGAATGAACCGAAGGCGTTGGAAATGGTGGAAAAGACATTGACCGAAATGTCAAAGGGCGGAATGTATGATCACATCGGCGGCGGATTTCATCGTTATTCTACCAATCAGAGATGGCACGTCCCCCATTTTGAGAAGATGATGTATGACCAGGCGATCCTGACGAAAACATATCTCGAAGCTTATCAGGCAACCAAGGATGAAAAATACTCGCAAACCACCCGGGAAATCTTTGAATATGTTTTAAGGGATATGACGGACCCCAAAGGAGGATTTTATTCCGCCGAAGACGCGGACAGTCTTCCTCCGGAGAAATTTACTAATATGACGCCAGCGGAATATTTATCCAGTGAGAAAACGGAAGGAGCTTTTTATCTTTGGCGGTATCAGGAGGTTATTGAACACCTTGGCAAGGAATCGGCGGAGGTGTTTAATTATTATTATGGAGTCGAATCACGCGGGAATGCTCGTTCTGATCCTCACGGTGAATTTAAAGGTAAAAATATTCTCTATGTCGCTCATGGTTTGGAGGAAACGGCGCAAAAGTTTGGAAAAACTCCCCGAGAGATTCAGAAAATTCTTAATGAATCCAAGGATAAATTATTTGATGTCCGTAAATTTCGCCCCCGGCCGCATTTGGATGACAAGGTGCTCGTTGATTGGAACGGTTTGATGATTTCCAGTTTGGTGCTTGGGTCTCGTGTGTTAGATGAACCGCGATACGGCCAAACCGCTGAAAAGTCAGCGCAATTCATATTGTCAACTTTGGTCAGGAAGGATGGGCGACTTTTACATCGTTATCGTGACGGTGAGGCCGGTATTTTAGGGACGCTTGAAGATTACGCATTTTTTATTCATGGACTTATCGATCTTTATGAAGCGACATTTAAGGAAGAATATTTAAAAGAGGCAAAGCGTCTGACTGAAGATATGATCAAATTGTTTTGGGATGAAAAAGAGGGCGGCTTTTTCTTTACGGCAACGGATGCAGAAAAGCTCCTGATTCGGGAGAAGGAAATTTATGATGGGGCCATGCCATCAGGCAATTCAATAGCGGCGTTGGATTTACTTCGCATGGGGCGATTGACATTAAATCGTGAATGGGAGAAAAAAGCGCAAGAATATTTTAAAGCCTTCGGTCAGGAATTATCGTCCGGCCCCAGCGCCTATGCGCAGTCTATGACGGCTTTGGATTTTGCCATCGGCCCTTCGAGGGAAATCGTTCTGGCCGGTCAAAAGGACGATCCGCAGACACAAGAGATGCTGAAGAGTCTTTACAGCAGGTTTATTCCGAACAAGGTTGTGATCTTTAGGCCAGCTTCAGATGAGGAAGCAAGGGCAATTGTCGATATCATCCCGTTTGTTAAAGGACAGCAGTCTCTGGATGGCAAGACGACAGCCTACGTTTGTAAGAATTACAATTGTGAATTTCCCACAAATGATATTAGGAAATTTGAGCAGTTGTTGGATCAATAGCTATGCAATTAAAATCAATTATCAAATGTCCCCAATGTGGTTTTGAAAAAGAAGAAACCATGCCCACCGATTCCTGCCAGTTTTTCTACCAATGCACTCATTGCGGTGCCCGCCTTAAGCCTAAAGAGGGCGATTGTTGTGTATTCTGCTCTTACGGTACCGTTAAATGCCCACCAAAACAAAATCTAAAAGATTGCTGTTAAAATTAATTAAGTAAGGCAAAAATTACGGGGGCATTACAAACTCATTACATTGATGTAATGATGTAATGAGTTTGTAATTGACTTTTATGACCTGCGAGGTTATATTGGTCAATATGATATTTAAACGTTTTATTCTCAATACATTAAAGGACGAATTGCCCCGTCCAGAAGTCAATATTTTACTTGGAGCAAGGCAAGTAGGTAAAACGACCTTGATGAGGGGGCTTGAGGCCTATGCGAAAGACCGCGGGCTTAAGACTCATTTTTATGATTTAGAACAGCCTTCGGTTCTGGCTGATTTTAACCGTTCTGATTCTGAACTAATTAACATGTTCAAAGAGTCCGGGGATGTTGTTTTTGTTGATGAATTTCAATACCTGCAAAATGCCTCTAAGATTTTTAAAGCCCTCTTTGATGCTAAATCCAAGATTAAGATATTTTGTTCCGGATCCTCGTCCTTGCAGATACACAAGCATCTGAAAGAAAGCCTTGCCGGACGGAGATTCCTCTATCGCGTTTACCCGCTGACTTTGGATGAAATTAAGCAGCACTTGAAGGAATATTCGTTAGAACAATACCTGCTTTATGGTGGTCTGCCTGGTCTTTTGCATGAGCCTGAGGTAAAAAGAAAACAGCAAATTCTCAATGAATTGCTGGGCAGTTTTATTTTAAAAGATATTAAATCATTGGTCAAAGAAGAAAATATCCGTGCTTTTAACCAGCTTATGTATTTGTTGGCTGAAAATCAGGGATCAACAATCTCCATGACGAATTTAGCCAATCAAATTAACATGAGCACAAAAGCCATCAACCGCTATCTGGATATTCTTGAGCAAACCTATGTCAACTATCGGATTTACAGCTATTCGAATAATTTGGGTAACGAGCTCAAGAAATCATGTAAGACGTATCTTTATGATTTGGGAATCCGTAATATTATCCTTAAGGACTTTTCCGGGGTCACCCAAAGAAAGGATCGAGGGACACTGTTTGAAACGTTTGTTTATCTTAAACTGCAAACATTACTGGAGCCTAATTCGGAAATAAAATTTTGGCGGACAAAAGACGGCGATGAAGTTGATTTTATTCTGGTCAAGGATCGCAAGCCATTTCCAGTTGAAGTTAAAGCCAATTTGGAAAAAAATGAAATTCCTCGAGGCTTAAATCGTTTTCTGTTAAGGTATAAAAATACGACGCAGGCATTTCTTATTAACCAAAAAGAGAGGGGATGTATTGAACACCATTCCTGCAAAATCCATTTTCTCACTTTTGAAGATTTTTCAAAATGGGACCGGACGTTTTTAGATAATCTGGGATGATTCGAGAACAATGATATCATTAGGTTCTCCTCTCCACAATGTCTATGCGCAAGCTGCCTATCAGGCACCTGCATTTCTTCAAAATTGTTTAAAATATTTATGATTAGCCAGGAAAATGGTTTTAATTTCAACGATTCCGTATATAATTATGCTTTAAGTTAAGCACAAATTAAGCACATTTAGTTTTTTGTTAAAATTAAGATAAAATTATTTTTTTATAACCGGTTAAAATTTTTAGACTTACATTTGGGAGAGGTGGCAGCCCTGATTTCCCGGGATAAAAATTGTGTAAATCAGGACAGCGCAACTCTCTTTTCTAGAATACACAATTGATGTGGAGAGGTGGCAGAGTGGCTGAATGCAGTTGCCTGCTAAGCAACTGATCTGAGAAATCGGATCCTCGGGTTCAAATCCCGACCTCTCCGCCATTTTTGCGTAGCAAAAATGGCGAGACTCGCTCGCTTCCTCTAAGCAGATTAAGGAAAGCGAGGCGATCCGCCAGTAGTTTTTTAACCGCAAAGTGCTCCTCTAGCGATAATCTTAAATAAATTCGGCGCTCCGCCGAATTTTAAATACAGTTTAAAGTTTGCCATGTTTAAAAAAATTATTTTTTCGTTTTTATTTATTTTTGTCGGCATCATTTCCATCTCCAGTTGCGGTAAAACCCCGCCTGCCAATGGTCTGCATCAAGAGTTCTATGAATCCGGCAGCTTAGCCAAAGAAACCAATTATAAAAGCGGCCGCAAGCACGGCCTTTCCAGCGAATATTATTCCAACGGTAAAGTGAAGTCGGAATCAAATTATGTTTCCGGCAAGCGCGAAGGTCTCTACCGCGAGTATTACGAAGACGGCCAGCTGCAGCGCGAGGGACGTTACCGCAATGATGAGCTCGTCGGGCCGGACCGCAGTTATTATGCCAACGGTCAGGTCAAGGCGGAATATATTTACGAGGATAATCAGATCCACGGCCCGTTCAAAGAACATTATGAGAACGGCCAGCTGCGTCAGACCGGGGATTACATCCGCGGCCAGAAACAGGGATTGGTGATGCGCTATTTCCAAAGCGGCAAGGTGCAGAGCACCGCCAATTTTAAAAGCGGCTTGGAAGACGGCGACCGTCGGGAGTATTACGAAGCCGGGCAGATCAAGCGGGTCGAAAATCTCCTTCAGGGACAGGTCGAGGGTATGAGCCGGCAATATTATCCGAGCGGGAAGCTGATGACGCTGGAAGGATTCCGCAACGGAAAACGGCAGGGTATTTTTAAAAAATATTCCGAGCAGGGGACCCTGGTCTTTCTCTGGAATTATCAGGGCGGCAAATTGGCAGGGGAAGGGCGCGAATATCACGACAACGGCGAATGGAAAAGGATCTACCATCACCACAATGATCTTTTGCACGGGCTGGTCAAGGAATTCGACGACAATGGCCGGCTCCAAAAGCAGGAGCACTATATAAAAGGAAAAAAAGGCGGCAAAGTGAAAACTTTTTACGCCAACGGCCAGATGGATACTTTGGAAAGTTACCGTTATAATCAGCTGCACGGTTTAAGCCAGGGCTTTGCGCCAAACGGGATCCTGGTGCGGGAGGCTAATTTTCTGGACGGTCTCTTGGACGGCCCGGTCCGGGAGTATTACAAGACAGGCCAATTGAAAAAAGAAACATTTTATAAAAGCGATAAACGCGACGGCCCGGAAAAAGAATATTATCCGAACGGGACCCTGCAATTTGAGCGGCTTTACGAAAACGGCCAGCTCATCACCAGTCAGCAGTACAGTTTTAATAATCAAGTCGCGATCTCCACCCACTGAAAATATGATTGCTTCCTATGTCGCAGCGATTTCCGCGGAATTAAATCTCGCCTCCCCTAAAGTCCACGCCACCATTGAACTTTTGTCCAAAGGGAACACTGTCCCTTTTATCGCCCGCTATCGCAAAGAGACCACTGGCAGCCTCGATGAGGTCGCCATCACGTCCATCCGCGACCGTTTAAAACAGCTTTTGGAATTGGACCAGCGCCGCGCGGCCGTCTTCAAATCGCTCGAAGAACAGAATAAACTCACCCCGGAATTAAAAGAAAAGATCGCGGCGGCCGCAACCATGGCGGTCCTGGAAGATATTTATCTGCCCTTTAGGCCTAAGAAAAGGACCAAGGCGATTATCGCCAGAGAAAAAGGTCTGGAGCCTTTGGCGGAGATGATTTTTAAACAGGACGATGCGCTGGACCCGGTCAGTGAGGCAAAAAAATTTGTTAACGCCGAAAAAAATGTCGTCACTCCGGAAGAAGCGTTGGCCGGCGCCCGCGATATTATTGCGGAATGGATCAATGAGCATCCCACAGCCCGGGCCAAGCTGCGGAGCTTGTTCGAGGCCAAGGGCGAATTTATTTCGCAGGTGATCCGTAACAAAGAAAAAGAGGGAAGCAAATTCCAGGATTATTTTGACTGGCGGGAGCCGGTGAAGACCGCGCCTTCGCACCGGATCTTGGCGATGCGCCGGGGAGAAAAGGAAGGATTTTTGCTGCTGCGCGTTTTGCCGCCGGAAGAAGACGCGGTCAGCTTGCTCAAAAATTTATTTATAAAAAATAACAGTGCTTGCGCGCAACAGGTGCAAGCGGCGATCGCCGACTGTTATAAACGTCTGCTCTCGCTTTCGATGGAAACCGAGATCCGGCTGGTTACCAAAGACCGCGCCGACAGAGAAGCCATTAAAGTTTTTTCGGATAATCTGCGCCAGCTCTTGATGGCGCCGGCCTTGGGTCAGAAAAATGTTCTGGCCATTGATCCGGGATTCCGGACAGGATGCAAGGTCGTGTGCCTGGATCGCCAGGGAAAACTTTTGCGCAACGAAACTATTTATCCGACCGAATCCGACCGCGGCCGGGAAGAAGCAGGCCGGACCGTTTTAAATCTGTGCAAAGAATTTCAAGTGGAATGTATCGCCGTCGGCAACGGGACCGCCGGCCGTGAGACCGAAGAATTTGTGCGCGGCCTGGGTCTGTCTAAAAGTATTCCTATCGTCATGGTCAATGAAAGCGGCGCGTCGATCTATTCCGCCTCCGAGGTCGCGCGGGAAGAATTTGCCAGCTACGATGTCACGGTGCGCGGCGCGGTCTCGATCGGCCGCCGTCTGATGGACCCGCTGGCCGAGCTCGTCAAGATTGATCCCAAGTCCATCGGCGTCGGGCAATATCAGCATGACGTGGACCAGGAATTGTTAAAAGAGAGTCTGGACGATGCGGTGATGAGCTGCGTCAATCAGGTGGGGGTCGAGGTCAATACGGCGAGCAAGCAGCTTTTGATGTATGTCGCCGGGATCGGGCCGGCCCGCGCCCAGGCCTTGATCGAGCAGCGGAATCAGCAGGGCCCGTTCTTATCGCGCGAGCAATTCCATAAAGTCCCGGGGCTAGGCACCAAGGCGTTTGAACAGGCCGCGGGATTTTTAAGGATCCGCGACGCAGAAAATCTTTTGGACGCCAGCGCCGTGCATCCGGAAAGTTACGGTGTGGTCGAGGCCATGGCCCGGGATGCGGGCTGTTCGATGAAAGATCTCATGAAAAATGAAAACCTGCGCCGGCAGATCAAATTGGAAAAATATGTGAATGACCGTATCGGGCTGCCTACGCTTGAGGATATTTACGCGGAATTGGCCAAGCCGGGCCGCGACCCGCGCGAACAATTTGAAATTTTTAGTTTTAAAGAAGGGGTCAGCAAACCGCAGGACTTAAAACCGGGGATGAAGCTGCCGGGGATCGTGACCAATGTGACGGCCTTCGGCGCTTTCGTGGATATCGGCGTACATCTCGACGGGCTAGTGCACATCAGCGAATTATCCGATAAATATGTGAAAAATCCGCACGATGTCGTCAAGGTCCAGCAAAAGGTGACGGCCACGGTCCTCGAGGTGGATCTGGAGCGCAACCGTATCGCGCTGTCGCTGCGCAGCAATCGGAAATGAAATTCGCAATTCGTATTTTTAATTAATATATTTCTTGATGGTCGCCAGCAGATCGTCAAGTTCAAAGGGTTTGCTCAAATATGCGTCGGGCCGGACACTGGCATGGATGATGGCTGATTCCTCTTCGGGGAGATGGCCGGTGGTGATGAGCACCGGGATCTGCGAGAGCGCCGCATCGGATTTGATCTCTTGGCAAATATCAAGTCCCGTCGTGTTGGGCAGGAACATGTCCAGAATGATGAGCTGGGGCAGGAGGGCTTTCACCTTGGCCAGGATATCCTTGCCGTCTTCCAAAACGGTCACGGCATAGCCGCGAGTTTCCAAAAGCCGTTTGGTGAACTCGAGGATGTCCGGTGAATCATCGACAATAAGGATTTTTTTCTTATCCATTTTTGCACGGAGTGTGTTGACACTGATTTGTTTCAATTGTAACATACACATGATGAGAAGTCACTGAACATAATTGCTTAAAATGAGGTCAGCGTGTCTTTGCGTATTGCTATGACCGGTTCCCACGGGTTGATCGGCTCCGCCCTGGCGGCGCGATTTTTGAAAGAAGGGCATTCCGTTACCCGGATCGTGCGCAGTTCCGGCGTTGATATCCTAGGACAGCATTCGGTCGTGTGGGATCCGGCGAAACAGGTGATTGACGCGGAACGTTTAGCGGGTCATGAGGTGGTCATTCATTTGGCCGGCGCCAATCTGGCCAGTCAGCGCTGGACGCCGGAATTCAAAAAGAAACTCCGCGAGAGCCGTTTGCAGTCCACCGCGTTCTTGTCCCAGACCCTCACGAAACTTCCTAAACCGCCGCAGGTTTTTTTGTGCGCCTCCGCGGTCGGTTATTACGGCAATCGTCCTTCCTCTGAAACAGTGACCGAAGCCACGTCCCAGGGATGGGATTTTTTATCCGATCTGTGCGTGGAATGGGAGAAGGCCGCGCATCCCGCCTCCGCCCGAGGCATCCGTGTGGTGAACATGCGTTTTGGCATGGTTTTGAGCGAGCAGGGCGGTGGGCTGGCGAAAATGCTGCCGGTTTTTCGGTTAGGGTGGGGAGGAAATCTCGGGTCAGGCAAACAAATGATGAGCTGGATCTCGATCGAGGATGTCCCGGATATTATTTTGCATTTGATAGAGAACCGCTCGATCTTTGGCCCGGTGAACGTGGTCGCGCCGCAGCCGCTTTCCAACGAAGAATTCACCAAAATTTTAGGCAGGGTGATCCACCGGCCCACGGTCTTCCCGACGCCGGATTTTGTCATGCGTTTTTTGTTCGGAGAAATGGCCGATGCCTTGCTGCTCGGCGGGGCGCGGGTGCTCCCCAAGAAATTGCAGGACTCCGGTTACCGGTTTCGTTATCCGGACCTAAAGCCGGCCTTGGAGAAAATTTTATAAAATAATCAATAACCAATAGAAAAGGTGTTTTTGGAATTTGTTTATTGGAAATTGTGTCTTGGTTATGAATTTTTTGTGATAAAATAAATCATGTCCTATCTCGTTTTAGCCAGAAAACATCGCCCGGCCGTTTTTGCCGAAGTCATCGGCCAGGAACACATCACGGACCTGCTTGCGCAGACGATCACCTCGGGCCGGATCGCGCACGCGTATTTATTCTGCGGTCCGCGCGGGATCGGCAAGACCTCCTGCGCGCGCATCCTCGCCAAATGTCTGAACTGCGAAAAAGGCCCGACCTTAAATCCCTGCGGTCAGTGCACTGCCTGCCAGGAGATCGCCAAGGGGACCAGTTTCGATGTCCTGGAGATTGACGGCGCTTCTAACCGCGGCATCGACGAGATCCGCACCCTGCGGGAAAATGTCAAATTCGCCCCCGGTTACGGGCGTTACAAGATTTATATCGTCGATGAGGTCCACATGCTCACCACCGAGGCCTTTAACGCGCTTTTAAAAACGCTGGAAGAGCCGCCGGAACACGTGAAATTTATTTTTGCCACGACCGATATCAACAAGGTGCCGGAGACGATCATCTCGCGCTGCCAGCGTTTTGATTTTAAAAGGATCCCCGTTAAAACGATCATTCAGCTCCTCGCCGATATTGCCAAGAAGGAAAAATTACAGATCGATCAGGAAGCCCTGCTGGCGATCGCCAAGGCGGCGCAGGGAAGTCTGCGCGACGCGTTGAGTATTTTGGACCAGCTGAGCGGCCTGAGCGATAAAAATATCAAAGGGCATGATGTCACGTCCATGCTGGGCACGGTGGAGACGCAGTATTTATTTGAAATCACCGACGCGATTGCTCAAAAGAATTGCGCCGTCGCCTTGCAGACCTTGGATAAGATCATCGATGAGGGCAAGGATATCAAACAGCTGAGCCGCGATCTTATCGAGCATTTCCGTAATCTCATGGTGATCAAGATCGGTGGAAAATCTTTAGGAAAGCTCGTCGATTATCCGGTGGAGATCAAAGATATGTTATTGCAGCAAACCGAACGGTTTTCTCTCGCTGAAATTTTACGGGCGATCGATGCTTTCATTGAGGCCCAGGAAACATCCCGCATTACCGAGTCGTTGCGTATGCCTTTGGAAATTGCCTTTGCCAAGTTGACGTATTCGGCCGAGGCGCCGAAAACTTCTGTCCCGGCCAAGCCGGCAGTATCTCCGGCGGCAGTATCCGCACCGCCGGCGCCGCCCGTCGCCGCGCGCAAAACTTCGCCGATCGAGGTTTTGAAAAACCAAAAAGGCCAGGTGGATTTTTCCGCTGAGAAAGAAGAGGACGCGCCGGAAGAAAATTTAGAGACCGAGCTGTTGTCGGCCAAGGTGGAAGAGGCCGGCTTGCTGGATCTGGAAAAAATTAAAAAAGCGTGGGATGCCTTGACTTATGCGGTGAGCCGCGAGAAGATGTCTGTAGCGACCTATTTGCAGGAGGGCGTGCCCATTGAGGTCAAGCATGAGGCCGGGTTTATCCGCTTGTCTATCGGATTTTCCGCCGACCATATTTTTCAGAAGGAATCTTTGGAAAGCAAGGACACGCTGGCCCTCGTCGAGCGGATATTCACCGAAAAATTGAAAACAAAATTGCGCTTGGACTACAAGATCGTCACGACGGCCGCGCAAAGCAGCGAGGCTGAGCCGTTCATTCAGGCGGCGCTGGACACCTTCAAGGGAAAAGTCGTTAACAAATGGCATAAGGAGTAAGTCACAAGACACAAGTCACAATGTCACAAGTGTTTCAAGTTTTTACGTGTGACGTGTGACCCGGTGACTTTGTGACATCGTTTATGAGTTACCCTCGTCTCATCGAAAAAATTATTGAAAAGCTGGTCAAGCTTCCCGGCATCGGCCGGAGAAGCGCGGAGCGGATCGTTTTTTGGTTATTGGACAGTCCTCCGGAAGCCGCCCAGGAATTGGCCCAGGCCATTGTTTCGCTTAAGGAAGGGCTGCACTTTTGCCGGTTGTGCAATAATTTGAGCGAGACCGAAATTTGTATGATCTGCAGCGATACCAACCGCGATGAAGCAACGCTCTGTGTGGTAGAAAGCCCCAAAGATCTTTTGGCGATCGAGCGCACCGGCTCGTACCGCGGGCATTATCACGTTCTTTTGGGGGCGATCGCGCCGTCCGAAGGACGCGGCCCGGATGACCTTAAGATCCCGCAGTTGATCCAGCGCGTGATCCGGCAGAATATCCGGGAGGTGGTGATCGCGACCGATCCAGATACCGAAGGCGAGATGACCGCGCTTTATATCAGCAAAGAATTGAAGTCGCTGGGCCTTAAGATCAGCCGCATCGGCCTCGGCATCCCGGTCGGCAGCGCCGTCGAATATGCCGATCTCTCCACGCTCACCATGTCCCTCAATTCCCGTCGACAAATTTTGGATTAAGAGTTATGAAAAGGTATATTGTCTCTGCTTCTTTAAAATTATAGAAAAAGAAAGCAGGTTGACTTTTGGCATATTTTGGCTATAATTTCTACATTCTTGTTCTTTATAAATATTCCCCTGCACCAGCTATACCAAATAAAATATTTTAGGAAGCTGGTACTGGGTGAATATACTACTGGATAACGTTAAGGAAATATTCCCCTGCACTAATTTCTCCAATAAAAGTTGAGGTAATTAGTACTGGGGATGATTTTTCAAAATAAAATTAAGGTAATCTTCCCCTGTAGCTCAGTTGGTACCTGCCTGCCGGCAGGCAGGGAGCAAGTGGCAATAAAAAATATGTATTACGTTTCATTGCCGTCCAAATTAGCCAAACGCGAATAGTTCAAGCTGGTGGTTATTAACTGGTTTAGGCGAACGCTGATGGAACGGAGCGTTGAGCCAGTCCCAAAGATTACGTTTCGAAAACAGGTTGGTCGGAAGTATGGCGCAGAGCGTATAAAGCGACCAGCCGAATTTTGATTTGAATTTTAAATACACCAACAGCAAATAAGTGATGAGCGCGACCCACAATTGGGACAGCAGGGCGTTTTGAGATGTACCAACAAAACTTTTGACCTTGAGTTGCTGCTTGATGGTCTTAAAAAAGAGTTCGATCTGCCAGCGTTCTTTGTAAATACGTCCAATGGTTTTAGGTGACCAGATAAAATTGTTGGTCAGCAATACAATACTTTTGCCGGTTTCCGGGTCTTGGGAACGGATGCGGCGTAACCTTTGGGGATATTTCTTCCTGGAATAGAACCCTTTAAGTTCAATGGTTTGCTCAGAAGAGATATTCTCAAAGCGTGATGTGTCCCTGCGTTCGATGATTTTGTAGTGGGCATTGCTCTTCTGGCGGGTGACAAAGAATACGCCTTTATCGTCGAGAGATTTGTACCAGTCAAAGCTGTTATATCCGCGGTCAAAGACCGCGACATCTCCGCGCTCCAATGGGATTGACGGCGCAATACATTGTTCGGGGACATTGCCGTTGCTCATGACCATAAACGCGGGCAGATAACCGGCATGGTTGAGTTTGACATGAAGTTTGACCGCGCCTTTAGTGTGGCGGAAGGTTGCCCAATCGTATAAAGACAGGCACAGTTCGCAGGTTGTGGCATCAAGGCTATAAAGCGGATTTTTGAAGCGGAACCTGTGCCCCGGAGCCAGCGCCTGACATTTGGACAGCATACCATAAAAGATTCTTTCAAACAGTTTATGCGAACGGTGTTCGTTGGCATAAGCGAGCGTTGAACGGGCTACTGGCTTAACCCCCAAGTGATAAAGCTTTTCGCTTTGGGTGGCAAGGCCTGCGGTAATACCGCGCAGGCTGTCCTGACCGGCCAGTTGACCAAAGAGCATGGCCACAAAATGATTCCAGGAACTAAAGCCCCTGGCGTGGTATTCGGTTCCAACAGCTTCAACGGCTTTTTGAAATTCATGTCTCGTAAACATTTTTATCATCTGTCCTAAGATTGTGTTATGATGAGCCATAGCCTGATCCTCCTTACTTGCCGACGGAAATCGGCATGGTTGACGGGAACTGCTCATCAACATTTTAAGGATAAGATCGGGCTTTTTCTATCTTAAT
>Ga0155077_1013_pt1 | contig 12169 bp, 12 predicted proteins | sample RifCSPhighO2_01_FD_106045 | JGI IMG/M metagenome (GOLD analysis project Ga0155077, IMG submission 106045) | Omnitrophica WOR_2 bacterium RIFCSPHIGHO2_01_FULL_48_9
GGGACTTGGATGAACTTATGGAGGCGCTTTTGAAGGCCGAGCGCGCCGCGCAAAGCGAGGCGAGGTCCTCATGACCGAACAGGAACTGATGTTAACGGCGGTGCTGGAATGCGAACGGGTGAACTTATACGTGGATCGCCCGGCGCTTTCTTTGGAGCAAAAAGCGCGGCTGGAGGACATAAAGGATCGACGGAAAAACGGCGAACCGCTGCAGTATATTCTGGGGACTTGTGAATTCATGGGATTGACGCTGAAAGTGGATGGCCGTGTTTTGATCCCGCGGCCGGAGACAGAATTGCTGGTTGAGGCAGCCTGCGAAAAAGTAAAATTATTCTTTCCGCAGAAGACCGTCAAAATTTTAGATCTGGGAACAGGGTCGGGCAATATCGCCGTCAGTTTGGCAAAATGTGTTGAATCATGTCAGATCACGGCCGTGGATGTTTCGCCGGAGGCGATCGCTCTGGCCAGAGAGAATGCTGAAAATTTACAGGTAGCTCATAAAATTCATTTTGTCACTGCCGATATGTCCGCTTACCTTAAAGAGCAAAAGGCGAGGCAGAACACTTTTGATCTTATCATCTCTAATCCTCCTTATGTTCCGACAAATCAACTCGCTCGGCTTCCTCGGGATGTGCAGCGCGAACCGCGGCTTGCCCTGGCCGGAGGGGAAGACGGGCTGGATTTTTATCGAGCGATCCTTGTCCAGGGTGTGGCCTGTCTCAATTCAGGAGGATTTTTTCTTTTTGAGATCGGGGACGGCCAGCGCGCGAATTTAGAAAAAGTATGTTCATCTGATACTCAATTTGCTAAAATTGAATTCCAAAAGGATTACGTTCAGACAGACCGGATAATGGTCGTAAATAAAAGTCAAAACTTAGAATTAAGAACGCAAAACTAAGGTGTCGCACGGCGACCCTGGAGAGAGTTGCGTAGCAACACAATAGTTTTAATTTTTGAATTTTTACTTTTACGTTTTTAAAGAAAGGTCAAATTATGGATAAACTTGTGATTGAAGGCGGCCGGCCTTTGAAAGGCGAAGTAAAGATCAGCGGCTCTAAAAACGCGACTCTGCCGGTCCTGGCGGCAACACTTCTCACCGACGAACAATGTGTCATTCATAACGTTCCCAAATTGCGCGATACGCTCACCATGATCAAATTGCTGCGTTCGTTGGGCAAGAATGCCAGTTTAGAGGGAGATACCGTCACGATCTCCAGCAAGGGATCCATAAGCCATGTGGCGGATTATAAGTTGGTTTCAACGATGCGCGGTTCGTTCTGTGTTTTGGGTCCGATCTTAGCCAAGTTGCACCGGGCCAAGGTTTCCCTTCCTGGCGGATGTATTATCGGTGTGCGGCCGGTGGATCTGCATATCAAAGGGCTGCAGGCCTTGGGCGTCAAGACGGAAGTAGAAGGCGGCTATGTGATCGCGAAGGTGGATAAGCTTAAAGGCGCGCAGATTTATCTGGCCGGGGCGCTGGGTTCGTCGGTCTTGGCGACCGCTAACGTGATGATGGCCGCGGTTTTGGCGCAGGGGCAGACCGTGATCGAATCCGCCTCCTGTGAACCCGAGATCGAGGAATTGGCGAATTTTTTAAATGAAATGGGCGCCAAGATCCAAGGCCAGGGCAGTCCGCGGATCATCATCAATGGGGTCAAACGGGTGTACGGCGCGGAATACCGCATCGGCTCGGACCGGATCGAAGCCGGCACGTTTATGATCTTGGCGGCGGCGATGCACAATTCCATAACATTGCGTCATGTTCCGTATGCGCAGCTGATGGCGCTCGTTGATAAATTGCAGGAGGCCGGGGTCACGATCGAGGAAAAAGGAAATACGGTCAAGGTCAATTGCAAAAAACGGTTAAGGCCGACCAGCATGACGACGTATCCGCATCCGGGTTTTCCAACGGACTTGCAGGCCCAATTTATGACCTTGATGGCGATAACGCCGGGAGTGAGCATTATTACCGACAAAGTTTTTCCGGACCGTTTCATTCATATCGCGGAGATGAACCGCATGGGCGCGAATATCCGCCGCGAGGGAACGAGCGCGATCGTCGAGGGAGTGAGCGTTCTCCACGGCGCGCCGGTCATGGCCTCGGACCTGCGGGCCTCGGCGGCCCTGGTCATTGCCGGGTTGGCCGCGAAAGGTAAAACCGAGATCCATCGCATTTACCATCTGGAGCGCGGTTACGAAGAGATGGATGAAAAATTAAAAGGTTTAGGGGCGAAGATATATCGGGAGAAAGAATAGATTGGACGTCACAAAGCCACAATGTCACCAGGTCACAAGTTGTTTTTCAGTTATTACATGTGACATGTGACATGCGACTTGTGACATTTAATTATGTTGCTCATCATTGACAATTATGATTCCTTCACCTACAACCTGGTTCAGTATTTCGGAGAACTCAAGGCCCGGGTCGTGGTCTATCGCAACGACGCCCTCAGCCTGGCGCAGATCAAGAAATTAAAACCCGGCCGCATCGTGATTTCTCCCGGACCCGGCCGCCCGGAAGACGCCGGGATATCGGTCGATATTATTCAGGACCTCGCCGGAAAGATCCCTATCCTCGGCGTATGCTTGGGGCACCAGGCGATCGGTTACGCTTACGGCGGGAACATTATTCACGCCAAACGGCTCATGCACGGCAAGACGTCCTTGATCCAACATAATCGCCGCGATTTATTCAAAGGTATTAAAAATCCTTTTGAAGCCACCCGGTATCATTCCTTGGTCATCGAACGAAAAACGCTTCCCCATTGTTTAGAGATTACGGCCTGGACTAAAGACAAAGAGATCATGGGCGTGCGGCATAAGCAATTCCCTCTGTGGGGAGTCCAATTCCACCCCGAATCGATCTTAACGAACGCCGGAAAAGATATTTTAAAAAATTTTTTGAAGCTAAAGTAATTTTTTTATCGTCCGTATCCGCGGTCGTGGAATGACGGTCAAGGTGCACGTTCATGAAAGCCTATATCCAAAAATTAAAGCACAAAGATAATCTGGACCCGCACGAAATCGAAGCGGTCATTCAGCTCATTATGTCGGGACAGGCAGCGAAGGAAGACATCGCGGATTTTCTTCTGGCCCTCAATGAGAAGGGCGCTACGGTCGAGGAGATCACCGGCGCTGCCAAGATCATGCGCAATTTCTGCCGGGAGGTCAAGACCGAGCACGAAGTGGTTCTGGACACCTGCGGGACCGGCGGCGACCAGCTGAACACGTTTAATATATCGACGGCGAGCGCCTTTGTCGTGGCCGGCGCGGGGGTGATCGTGGCCAAACACGGCAACCGTTCCGCCTCGAGTCAATGCGGCAGCGCCGATGTTTTAGAGGCGCTGGGGGTGAATCTCAATATTGAAGAAGCGCAGGTGAGCGAATGTCTCGACAAGGTGGGTATCGCGTTCTTGTTCGCCCAAAAGCTGCATCCGGCAATGAAAAATGTCGCCGGGGTGCGCAAAGAATTAGGGATCAAAACGATCTTTAATATTTTGGGCCCCTTGACCAATCCCGCGCAGGCGACCCATCAGGTGATGGGGGTTTACAGCCGGGATCTGATCGAGCCGATGGCCCATGTCTTGAAAAATCTCGGACTGAAGCGCGCCCTGGTGGTGCACGGCAGCGATGGCCTTGACGAGATCACGGTGACCGGCAAAACTTTTGTCAGCGAATTCAACGGGCGCAGCGTCATGTCCTATGATATTGATCCTCAGGAATTAGGGGTGAAGCGGTATTCCATCGCCGATATCCGGGGCGGGGATTTAAAGACGAACGTCAGAATAATTAATCAAGTTTTTGATGGTATGGCGGGAGCCCACCGTGATATTGTGGCCCTGAATGCCGCCTATGCCTTGTACACCGCCGAAAAAGTCGATACCATCAACAAGGGGATCCGTCTGGCGGAAAAATCGATCGATTCCGGGCAGGCCGGTGAGAAACTGGAACAGCTGAAAGAATATACCAACCATGTCTGATAATTTTTTAGAAAAGATCCTGACACATAAACGCGAACAGAATGCAAGCAAGGCGGAATATTTTGAAACTTTAAAGAAAAAAATGCAGCATGAGAAATTCAGCCGCTATCATTTGTTCAAGAATGCCGTCTCCCGTCCTGGACAGGTGAATCTCATCGCGGAGATCAAAAGAGCCTCGCCGTCCCGCGGGATGCTCCGGCAAGATTTCGATGTCTTAAAACTTGCCAAGATCTATGTCGATGCGGGTGCGGCGGCGCTTTCCGTTTTGACGGAAGAAAAATATTTTTTGGGGAAGCCGATGTACGTTACGAGTGTGAGTGAGCATTACAGCGTGCCGGTGCTTACCAAAGATTTCATTATTCACGAAGGGCAGATCTTTGAGACTTTTTCCTGTGGGAGCAGTGCCGTCCTTTTGATCGTGGCGATCTTAAGCGACGCGGAATTAAAGCATTTGCTGGAGGTGGCGCACGCTATGGACCTGGACTGTTTGGTCGAGGTCCATGATGAGAGGGAATTGGCCAGGGCCTTGAAAGCGGGGGCGGAGATCATCGGGGTCAACAACCGGGATCTTTCCACGTTTGACATTGATCTCAAGGTCAGCGAGCGGCTGATCCCGCAGATCCCTAAAGATAAAATTATTGTCGCGGAAAGCGGTATTAAAACTCATAATGAGGTTAACCTTTTAAAAGATTTAGGCGCCCATGCGGTCCTGATCGGCGAAACATTTATGAAAACTCCTGATATGGCGGGAAAAATTAAGGAAGTGATGCATGGCTAAAGTCGTTAAAGTAAAGATCTGCGGTATTACCAACCGTAATGATGCGTTGTTTTCCGTAGAGTTGGGCGCGTCGGCGCTCGGGTTTGTTTTTTATAAGGACAGCCCGCGCTACATTTCTCCGTCGAAAGCGAAAAAGATTATCGAAGAACTGCCGCCTTTTGTCACTCCGGTCGGCGTCTTTGTGAATCAGCGGGAGGGAGCGGTTAAGGATATTATCAATTTTTGCGGGATCCGCACTTTGCAATTCCACGGGGACGAGACACCGATGTATTGCCGGCGGTTCAGGGGCTATCAGCTGATCAAGGCGTTCCGGGTCAAGGACGATTTTGATTTTAACAGCCCGAATAAATACAGCGTGGCGGCGTTCCTTTTTGATACGTATCAGGAGGATGCCTTGGGCGGGACAGGGAAAACTTTCAACTGGCATCTTTTGAGCGGCATAAAAATAAAAAAGCCGTTTATTTTATCCGGCGGGTTAAATCCGCAGAATGTTCTCGAGGCGATCCAGGTGGCTTCTCCTTACGCGATCGATGTCGCAAGCGGAGTGGAGAGAGCGCCAGGGCAAAAAGACGGGCATCTGTTAAAAGAATTCTTTCAAAAACTTTCATGAAAGGAAGAATTTTATGAAAAAAGGCGATGAACGAAGAAAACACGAGCGCTTCGGCTCTAAGCTGCCGGTCAATTGCCGGATCATTTATGATTTTAAGACCCAGATCAAATATCAGATCGTCGTGGACGGCGAAGAAAAAATTTTATCCGAGAAATACGACGGCGTGAGCAAAGACGTGAGCGCGGAAGGGTTTTGTTTTATTTCAGCGCAGCAGCTCAATCGAGGGGACATTGTCCGGGTGGAAATTTTTGTCCCTAATCAAAAAAAGCCGGTTTATTTGGACGGAGAAGTGCGCTGGTCGCAGTCTGTTTCCAATTTAGGCTCAGGCGGTGGGTATGAGACCGGCGTGCATGTCTTCCGGGTCAATGAAAAGCTGGTGGCTGACACCGTGCGTTATGATGATGTCCGGGGGATCCACTGGAGCGAGGTTTTGGATGCTGTCTTAAAGCATTTTCTGGAAAAAGATAACGAAGATAAAGGGTAGGAGAAGCATTGCGCAGAGCGCTTAGTCGTCGGGGAGAGAGTTTATGGAAAAGTTAACGCTGGTTATCGGCAACAAGAATTATTCTTCCTGGTCGATGCGGCCGTGGGTTTTGCTGAAGCATTTTAAGATCCCTTTTGATGAAATTTTTATCCCGCTTGGGAAGCCGGAGAGCAAACAAAATATTTTAAAACATTCTCCGGCGGGAAAAGTCCCCATCCTCAAACACGGCAAGCTCGTGGTTTGGGAAAGTCTGGCGATCGCCGAATATGCGGCAGAAATTTTTCCGGAAAAAAATCTTTGGCCTGAGGATAAAGAGGCGCGGGCCGTCGCCCGTGCGGTCAGTTCGGAAATGCACGCGGGGTTTATGAGTTTGCGCAAGACCTGCCCCATGAACGTCCGGGCGAATAAGCCCTTGGCAGAATTGACACCGGAAGTGAAAGCGGATGTGGCACGCCTCAGCGCTCTTTGGGAGGATTGCCGTAAGCGCTTCGGCCAGGGCGGGGATTTTTTATTCGGCACATTTTCTATCGCCGATGCCATGTATGCGCCGGTCATTTGGCGTATCAAAACCTATGCGCTTCCTATATCCGGGGCCGCTCAGAAATATTGCGCGGCCATGCTCGATCTTCCCGCCATGAAAGAATGGCAAAAGGCCGCTGTCGAAGAACCGCAGGCCATACCTTAAAATTCAAAACTGAAAACAATTATGCTATTTCATTCCTTAGAGTTTCTCTTATTTTTTATTTTTACTTTTGTCCTGTACATTTTTTTAAATCACAAATGGCAGAACAGGTTGCTTTTGGTCGCCAGCCTTATATTTTATGGTTTCTGGGACTGGCGATTCCTTTTCTTGATTTTTTTCTCCACATCGATTGATTATTTTTTAGGTTCGAAGATTTATTCTGCCCCCAATGCAAAAACTAAGAAAAGTTATTTAGTGACAAGTATTGTTATGAATTTAGGGGTGTTGGGATTTTTTAAGTATTTCAATTTTTTTGTTGATAGTTTTATTGATGGTGCGAATTTATTGGGTTTAAATTTTAATCCTGCCTTACCCAAAATTATCCTTCCCGTAGGAATATCGTTTTATACCTTTCAAGCCATGAGTTACACGATTGATATTTATCGCGGGCAACTCAAACCGGTAAAAAGTTTTTTTGATTTTGCTTTGTTTGTTTCTTTTTTTCCAAAGCTTATTGCCGGGCCTATAGAGCGTGCGAGTCATTTGCTTCCGCAAATTATTAATCCAAGAGTTTTAAAGTTAAATGAATTTTATGAAGGATGCCATCTTTTCTTTTGGGGTTTATTTGAAAAACTTTTTATAGCTAATAGTCTTGTTCAAATAGCTGATTCTGTGTTTGATCAGTATGAGTCGTATGACGGGTTAGCCATTCTAGCTGGCCTTTATGCTTTTGCTTTTCAGATTTTTGCTGATTTTGATGCCTATTCGAATATGGCCCGTGGTATCGGAAAAACTATGGGTTTTGATCTTATGATTAATTTTAATTTACCGTATTTTGCAACAAATCCCGTTGATTTTTGGCGGCGATGGCACATTTCTCTTTCTACGTGGCTAAGGGATTACCTTTATATACCTCTAGGAGGAAACCGTTTGTCGAAATGGAAAACGTATCGCAATCTAATGCTGACTATGATTTTGGGCGGGTTTTGGCATGGGGCTAACTGGACTTTCGTTTTTTGGGGAGCATATCATGGACTTTTGTTGGTGATTTATAGGGCGTTTACAGCTATCAGAAAACCACTTGAGGATCCCAATCGATGGTATTTTTTACGCGTCATTTTTTTCTTTCACGTGGTGACATTGGGATGGCTTTTATTTAGAGCAGAATCTTTATTACAGGCGAAGGGCATGTTGTATAAACTCATTTTTGATTTTCATATTCACGGTCAAGGTGAATTATTGCTTAAAACCATTTTTATTATTCTGCCGTTGTTCATTGTTCAGATAATGCAATACAAAACCAAGGACTTGTTAATTATTTTTCATCAACATTGGTTGGTTAAAACATTGGCATACAGCTTTTTGACTTATTTAATATTAGGCTGGGGAATCTTAAAAGTGGAAGAATTTATTTATTTTCAATTTTAGCTTATGAAAAAATTTTTGCGAATCATAATAAGGATTCTTATTTTTGTTATTAGCCTAGAAATTTACCTCAATTGTGGGGGACTCGTTTTAACCTTAATTCGAGATTATAAAAATACAAGGAATGCAACAGATGGACAGATTCGCATTATCTGTATAGGAGATTCGACGACATATTATAACAATGAAAATGATTACCCAAATCAGCTTCAAACAATGCTTGATCAGGTGAATTCCGGAAAAAAGTTTAGAGTTATTAATAAAGGAATTCCCGGAGCTAAGAGCCTGGATGTTGTTCAGCATTTAGAGCAATGGTTGGATGAAGGTCACGCGGATGTTGCCGTCATAATGATTGGACGTCACGATCCCCGCAGCGATTTTATTCCCCTTCCGTGGTGGTATGCGTGGGGCACGAAAATGAAAACAGCCGGGCTTTTAAATAAATTATTTCATAGCTCGCAGGATTATGTTTTAGAAAAATACAACAAATTTTTTGAGTCATCAGCGAAATTTTTTGCGGATCGCGGTGACGTTCATGAGTTGAAGATTAAAGCAGACCCCGAGAAGAATGTCATCTTTCCCGCAACATCGCCTGAGGACACTAAATTAATTCTTCAGGCAAAATTTTTGATAGAGGAAAAAAAGTTTGAACAAGCTCAAGAAATACTCAAATATCTTGATACCAAAACATATGCAAATAAAAGTTTTGAACTCAAAATAGAAGATATGCTAGGAGAAGTGGAGTATAAGAAGAAGGTGGGGTGGTATGTTGCTGCTCCTTATGAAGAGTATATGGAATATGTTCGTTTAAGCAGCGCTGCAATTTATGACGAGCGGTCTATTTGGAATAGAATTCATGCTCGTTGGTGCAATGATGAATACATTGAGGATGTTGAGCAGCAATTGCTTCAACTGTATGCTAAGGCTGAGGACAAAAACAAGGAGTTTATTGTAGATTTTTTAAAAACTTGTTTTGATAAGGTTGGTCGTCAGAATAAGATTATTTATTATTATGATTTGGTAGAAAAAATTTATAACAAAGGAATTAATCCTGTAACTCAAGAAAATTATAAAAAAATAATTGAGATTCTTCAAAAGAAAAATATAAAAATGATCTTTATGCAATATCCGACCGTAGATGCAGAAGAATTAGAAGAAATATTAATTCCCATTTCTGAGAATAAAAGCTTTATTTTAATCGATAATAAGAAAATCTTTAAGGAGCTTTTAAAAAACAATTCATATAAAGTTTATTTTAGCGATGATTATGGAGGTCACTGTACAGCTTTAGGTAATAAATTAATTGCTCAAGATCTGGCGAAACAAATTTTAAAAATATATAATTAAAAGTCAAAATTGATGAGTCGCTCCTGCCTGCCGGCCGGCAGGTCGCGACACCTTAATTTTGATTTTTGAATTTTAACTTTTAACTTTTAACTCTCTTATGTCTGCTCAAGAATATTTAGCCCGCATGAAAACCATCGCCCGCGAAGGCGGAAAGATCGCCCGGGAGCTGGTCGACCAGAGTCAGCCTTCTTTCAAAAAAGACGGTTCGGTGGTGACACTGGCGGATAAGAAAGTCTCCCGGCTGGCGCAGGAAATTTTACAGGACCTTTTGAAAACGCCGGAACATATCCTGATCGATGAAGAGGATCCGGTGGTGGAACGGTATTTTGATCAGCCGCTTCTGGAGAAAACCCCTTTTGTCTGGGCCCTTGATCCGATCGACGGGACCCGCAATTACGCCAATCGTATGCCGAACTTCGGGATCTCGATCGGTGTGTTAAAAGATCTGCGGCCGTGGCTGGGGGTCGTTTATTTTCCCGCGCTGCAGGAGCTATTTTACAGCGATGGGAAGGAAGCTTTTTTTGTGCAGCAGGCTTTTTCGTCTGAGGAGCGTACCACGAAGATCCCCGCGATCGATCAGCCCATCACCGGACAATCCGTTTTTCTCTGCATCGATAATTTTGCCAAAAAATTTGAATGGGATTATCAAGACTGCCATCTGATGACGCAGGCGTGCGCGGCCGTGGATCTATGCTGGCCGGCGATCGGGCGCGGGTGCGGCGCATTTTTTAAATACTCCTTGTGGGATTTTGTGGGCCCTTGGCCGATCGTGACCGCGGCGGGTTTGAATTTCCGTTCGCTGGCATCGGGGAAAATTCTGGACCGCATTCAGGTCGATCTGTTTTTGAAAGAAAATACGATCTGGAAACTGCGCGAGCCGTATATTCTTTCTTCCGAACGCAATTTTTCTATTCTAAAATCGAAGATCCGCCCCCGGGAATAAGTCCGTTGCGGCGGATCATCGTATAGAGAGAGAAAACAAAATTGTCAATTCGCCTAACCGATGCTACAATGAATAAAAATTACAAAAGGATATGATTATGAAAAAGCGATTTTTTGTTTTTGCAGTTTTAGTGGGATTCCTCGCGGGGTGTTCCGGCACCAAGGTGGAGCGTTTGCAGGTCGAAAGGGTCGTGGACTTGAGCGGCCGTTGGAATGATTCCGACGCCCAGATGGTCTCCAAAGAAATGATCGCAAATTGTTTGTCCGCGGCTTGGCTGAGCAATTTTCTCAAAGAAGAGGGCCACGAGCCGGTCGTGATCGTGGGGACCGTTGATAACAACAGCAGCGAACATATTAATTCGGCGGTTTTTGTCAAAAGCCTGGAATCGAATTTGATCAGTTCCGGAAAAGTGAAGTTTGTCGCATCAAAATTTGAGCGCCCGGAAGTCCGCGCGGAACGCAAAGACCAGCATGAAGAAGGTTACACCGATCCGAAGACGATCAAGCCGCTGCGCAAAGAGATCGGCGCGGATTTTATGCTGCGGGGAAGCATCAATACGGTGACCGACAACGCCAGTGGGAAATACGTCATTCTTTATCAAGTGAATTTGGAACTGATCGATTTGACCACCAATGAAGTCAAATGGCTTGAGCAGACCGAACTCAAGAAACTTGTCTCGAAATCCAAATATTCTCTTTAAAAAATCATCTTATCCTACCTGATCGCATTGCCATGGGAAAAAGAATAATCCTTTTTGTCTGCCTTATTCTTTTTTCCTCCTGTGCTTCCTCACCCAAACACGCCAAGAAAGCTGCCCAGCAAAACGTTTATTTTAACCAAGCCCAGGTGAATGCCTTGGTGGCGTCGGGCCGGTTCGAACGGGCGAGCCAGTTGTTTTCGACGCATCAATCGATGTACGGCTCCAAGAACGAATTGTTATATTTAATGGACCGGGCGTATACCCTGCAGTTAGCCGGGAAATACGACGAGAGCATCCGCTATTTCGAACAGGCAAAAAATAAGATCGACGCGCTTTATACCCGCTCGGTCAGCAATATTGCCTCCACCTGGATGGTCAATGATAATCTCGCGCCGTACCGGGGGGAGGCCTTTGAACATATTTTGGTCAATGTGCTGCAGGGTTTGAATTATTTGACGCTGGGGGATCTCACCGAGGCGTTGGTCGAGGCGCGGGATGCCGACCGGAAATTTCAGGTCCTCTGCGACCTGTATTGTCACCAAAAAAACATTTATAGCGAGGATGGTTTTGCCCGGATGCTTTTTGGCATCATGTACGAGAGCCAACAGGAGCGGCAGGATGTCAATGACGCGCTGATCTCTTATAAAAAAGCCCTGCAGGCGTATGAAAACGGTTTTTATAAAACCGCCGCGCGGGGAGTGCCGCGGCTTCTTAAAGAAAATGCCTTGGCGGTCGCGCAATATTTAGGATTTCCAGAATTTCGAAATCTTCAGCAAAAATTTAATGATGTCGCGTTCGTGCCGTTTCAGGAAAAATCGCAAAAGGGAGAAATTTACCTGATCCATTTTAACGGGCTTTCTCCGCTTAAGCATGCGACGAACGTTGCGGTGCCGTTGCCGGATGGTGTGGTGCAGCTGGCTTTTCCGCAGTATGATCCGCGGGATTACGAGATCCGTTCTTCGGAACTGGTGGCGGTTAAGTCCAATGGTCAGAAATTTTCCGCGGGTACAGAGGTGGCGGCGGATGTGGAGGCGATCGCCAAGCGGAGCTTGGAAGGGCGCAAGGCATGGCTTTATACGAAGGCAGCTTTGCGGCCGCTGGGCAAATATGCGGTGGAATCCCGGGCCGCACAGCGGACCGAGGAGGAGCACGGCGAATTGGCCGGCTGGGTGGTGCGAGGGGCGAGCAGTCTTTATAATCTTTATTCCGAGCAGGCGGAT
>Ga0155077_1113_pt1 | contig 11880 bp, 14 predicted proteins | sample RifCSPhighO2_01_FD_106045 | JGI IMG/M metagenome (GOLD analysis project Ga0155077, IMG submission 106045) | Omnitrophica WOR_2 bacterium RIFCSPHIGHO2_01_FULL_48_9
GGACTTTTACCGAACGGATATTTTTTAATAGTTCGCCTAAGCGCATAGACAATGTTGAAACTATTCTTTCATCTCCAAATATTTTAAGGCGTCCGAAATGACTTCCTGAAAGACCGGAGCCGCCACGGTCCCGCCATAATAGCTCGGATGGGGCTCATCAAAGACCACGACCGCCGCCAAGCGCGGGTTGTCCGCCGGGGCAAAGCCGATAAAGGACGCGTAAAACTTATTGTGCGAATACACCCCGCCCACGACTTTTTGCGCCGTCCCGGTCTTACCGGCGACCGCAACCCCGTTGATCTGCGCTTTTCTGCCGGTTCCATTATCCACCACACCGGTTAAGATCTTTTTTGTCCGTTGAGCGGTCTGGGGAGAGATCACCTGATTGATCGCTTTGGGTTCAAAGGTGCGAATGATCTGCTCGCTGTTATCTTTGACGTATTTTACCACGAAGGGTCGCATATAAATACCGTCATTCGCGATCGCTGCAATAGCGCTGACCAGCTGTAAAGGGGTCACAACGACCTCCTGGCCGATGGGAATCGCCCCGATGGATGTCTTGGACCAATCCGAGGGGTGCTTTAAAACGCCCTGCACTTCCCCGTCTAGATCGATCTCGGTCTTTCTTCCGAATTGAAAACTCTGCGCGTATTTATAAAATTTATAAGGACCTAACCGCTGGGCGATCTTGGTAACTCCGATATTGCTGGATTGTTCGATCACCTGGCTGAAAGTCAAAATGCCTTCGGGATGATGGTCGTGCAAAATGTGATTGCCGACACGGTAGGCACCATTCTCACAATTGATTTTATCCGTCTCTGAAAAAGCGGCTTCCTCAAGGGCGGCTGCGGTGGCGACGATTTTAAAGACCGATCCCGGCTCATACATATAACTGATCGCGCGGTTCGTGCGGCTTTCTATACTGCTGGAAGAAACTTCGGCAAGATTATAAGTGGGCCGATTGGCCAAGGCCAGGATCTCTCCGGTACGCGGATCCATGACAATGATACTGGCGGATTTGGCATTGTGCTTGGCCATGGCCTTGTCCAAAGCCCGCTCGGCGAGGTACTGAATGGTTTCATCGATCGTCAAAACCAAATTGAACCCGTCTTTGGGCGGCATAAAATTACGCTCCAAAGAAAGTTCACGCTGCCGGGCGTCACGTAAAATCTGGCTCCAACCGAATTCTCCTTTTAAATATTTATCATAATTCAACTCCAATCCTTCCAGGCCGCGGTTATCGATATCCGCAAAACCGATGATATGCGCCGCCAGGGATTGATTGGGATAAAAACGTTTACTTTCCTTAATAAAACCTATGCCCTTTAATTTCAACCCTTTGATTTTTCCGGCCAACTCCTCCGGGAGCTTACGCTGGATCCAAACAAAGTATTTATTACGGCTGAGACGCTGGCGGAGGACGGCAGGATCCATTTTAAGAAGCAATGAAAGCTGCTTCGTGGCGGCATGCTTATCCTCTTCGCTCATCAGGCGCGGATTGGCATAGAGAGAAGAAACCGTCACGTTAAAAGCCAACGGCCGCAAATTGCGGTCCAGAATAGAGCCGCGCCGCGGCTCCAGTTTGACGATGGCATTGTGCTGTTTTTCGGCAAGATTGGAGAGATATTCTGACCAAAAAATCTGTAAAAAAATGAGTTTAACCGAAAAAAGGATAAGGAACGTAATCAGAGAGAAAAAAACGAGAGCGAACCGAGAGGAATACTTCCTAACTTGCACTTTAGCGACTCAACCTTTGTCCGTTAAGTATTATTCTTGCGGTTTAGCTTCTGCCTGTGATCGCAACGACAAAAAACTCAATATAGGGTTGGCTTTTTTCTTGGCCGCCGATGACAAAGCGACTTCCGGCACCTTAACAAATCGTTGCGGAGTTTCGACTTTAACGATCTGCGAATTGTCCATAAACTGCATATGAGAATTTTCCGCCAGGAGTTTATAGCCGAGATTATGCGCGGATTTCAATTTCAGGATATTGTACGTAAGATTTCCGTGGTGTTCGTTCAGTTTGCGGATCAGCTGTTCTCTTTTTTTGACCTGATAAGCCAAATCAAATATTTTCATCTGCATATGAATATAGATCAGCGATAAAAAGGTGATGCCAACGATCATTTTAAAAAATTGCGATAATTTCATTTTATCCTCTCATTTGATTTCGGAAATTATATATCATTTATTTTTAAATCACTATAATCTTTTAAATTTTTTTATTAAATTCTTTCTATAATGCGCATACGGGCGCTGCGGGCGCGGGAATTCTGTTCCACTTCTTCGTCACTCGGCCGCAGAGGCTTCTTGGTGAGCAGCCGGACATATCCCTCCTTCGCCAACGAACGAAATTTTTGCTTCACGATCCGGTCTTCCAAGGAATGAAACGCGATCACGCACATGCGCCCACCTGTTTTTAAGTAACGCACGCCTTTTTCCAATCCTATTTCGAGCGATTCCAGCTCGCGGTTGACGGCAATGCGAAAGGCCTGAAATGTCCTCGTCGCCGGATGAATTTTTTCTCTCTTAAAATGTGAAGGAATGGCCCGCATCACGGCCTCGCTCAAATCTTTGGTGGAAGCAATCGGCCGCCGCAGCCTCTGTTCTACTAAATGATGGGCGATCCGGTTGTGCCACCGTTCCTCGCCGAAATTACGCAAGATCAAGGCGATCTCTTTTTCCGACAATGAATTGATTAGATCATACGCCGAAATATAACTGTCCTGATCCATGCGCATGTCCAAAGGTCCTTCCGCGCTAAAACTGAACCCCCGCTGTGGATTGTCCAACTGGTAACTGGATATTCCCAGATCCAAAAGCATCGCATCCACCTCTCTGATCCCCAATGTATTCAAAATCTTATCAATATTACGATAATCATCATGCACGAATTCACAACGATTGGAAAATTCCTTCAGAGTTTCGCGGGCCACCTCAAGAGATGCTTTGTCGCGGTCGATGCCGATCAGCCGGCCGTCAGGGGCCGTCGCTTTCGCCATAAGCAAAGCATGCCCGGCCAAACCAAGGGTAAAATCAACCACACAATTGTTCATTTTTAACTGCAAATATTCCTGCACTTCCTTGGCCATGACAGGAATATGGTTCGACCTTGATTGAAAATCCATTTCTAAAGGCTCCAAAATTTTCATACCCCTCACGATGATTTAAGCGCTGTATCGCGGGACGGTCCCTTGATGGCGCGCGCTTGTATACGCATCTCTGACCGTTACATATTCGTCCTGATCTTTCACCTCAACCCAAGTCCCCTTTAATCCATTGCGTGAATAAATCTGCCCGTGATTATCAAAAATAAGATACAGTCTCACTCTTCCGGTTTCTCTTTCTTGGGTCGAACAAAAAATACAATCGGAACTGGTCAACTCGACCATGTGTCGGAACACCAAATCATTGAATAATTTCGTCGCCATACAGTCTCCTCCCTTGTTGAAGCCCGGTTATAGGTTAAGGATATTCTCTGCTGTCTGTTCAAAAGAATTCTGCGAATTGGTAGAAAAATCTTTCCAGCTGGTGCTGTTCCAAATCTCGATCCGGTTGGAAACCCCTATAACCGTCACGTCCCGTTTAATATTGGCGTAATCTTTCAAATATTGCGGAACGATAAAACGCCCCTGGCGGTCCGGGGCCACGTCCGCCGCCCCGGAAAAAAACATACGGTTAAAACTGCGCGCCTCCTGCTTGGTAAAAGACATTCCCTTAAACCGCTGCTCCTGGACGCGCCATTCCTCATCGCTGAACATGAAGATACATTTATCCAGCCCGCGGGTGATGAAAAATTTCTCGATCCCGCTTTCTTTGCAAGTATCCCGAAAGCGTGCCGGCAAAATGATTCGCCCTTTGCGATCGATAGTATGATTATATTCGCCGTAAAACATAATAATTTTCCCATCAAAACCTAATAAACCACTTCACTCCACTTTGCTCCACTACAGTTCCAATTATAGTAATGGCCATGGGTGTTGTCAACACCTAATTTCTACAATTTTTTTATATTTGCTTGATAGACAAGGGGTTGTGACTAAACAGCCGGGAAGCACAAAATATGGTAGTTTTAAAGGAACATAAGAAACTTTTGCTTAGGAAGAATTAGAAAAAAGAGGAATTACCGGAAGGAACTCTGTTTGGACAAGATCTCTTTGGACTTCACTTCATCTTTGCGCAACTGGTGGATCAACTGCTCTTTGGAGAAAAAAAATTTCTCATTGCGGATCTTTTTGATGAATTGAACAATAATCGTTTTGTTGTAAATTTGCTTTTGGAACCGAAAAATATGCGCCTCGATAGTGATCTTATTATCATTCTTAAAAGAAGGACGTCGGCCGATGTTAGCCATCCCGTCGTATTTTTTTTGGTCGATTAAAACGCGTACCGCATAAACGCCGCACGGCGGGATCAACTCGCCGTCGGGATCGATATTTGCCGTCGGGAATCCCAAGGTCTTGCCGCGCGCATCCCCACGGTACACGGTCCCCATGATCGATACGGGACGTCCCAGCAACCGGCCGGCCTGAACAAATTCACCCTGGGCCACCAGTTCGCGAATGCGCGTGCTGCTGATCGCATGCGTCCCTCCTTTGATCGCCTGCAGCACATTGACCTTAAAGCCGAATGTCTTGGCGATCTCTTTAAAAAGATGCAGATCTCCCAGCCGATCTTTCCCGAAACGAAAATCATAACCGACAAAAACTTCTGCCGGCTTGATATTTTTAACAAGATAATCCTTAATAAATTGTCCAGGGGATAAACGAGAAAAAAATTTTGTAAAAGGGATCACGATGCAGGCATCCACACCCATCCCTTCCAGAAGTTTGAGCCGGTGCGGCAAGGAAACCAAGAGCGGCAAGCGGATCTCCGGTCGCAGAACATGAGCGGGGTGCGGCCAAAAAGTCATCACGATCGCCGTCCCCTTGATTCTTTTCGCCTCCCGGATCGCTTGATCGATCAGCTGCTGATGCCCGCGGTGCAATCCGTCAAAAACGCCAATGGCGATCACCGCATGATTGAATTTTTGTTTTATATTGGAGACACCGTAAATAACTTTCATCACAGCCTAACCTCTCCAATCCTGAACATGGCTCTCATTCAGATCTTCCAACTTAATCGCCTGCTCAATAGCAAAAGACCCCACCTTGGTGCGTTCAATTTGAGTAATACAGGCCCCGCAGCCAAGTGTTCGCCCCACATCTTCCGCCAGCTGGCGGACATAGGTCCCCTTGGAACATTCCACATAAAACTCAACCAAACAATCAGTAAACTTGATCAGCCGCAATTGGTCGATGCGGATCGCCCGAGGCTTCCGCTCGACCTCGATCCCTTTTCTCGCCAGCTTATAGAGCCGCTTGCCGCCGATCTTGATCGCCGAAACCATGGGCGGTGTTTGTTCAATGTCTCCCACAAATCTCTTTAACACGGCTTCGACATTGGCTTGAGTGATGCCTGCACAGGATTTTTCTTCAATCACTTTTCCCAAAATGTCTGCGGTATGTGTCGTCACGCCCAACTTTAAAGTGGCGCGGTAAGCTTTATCCAAAGATTGAAATTTATTGAATGATTTGGTCGCCTTACCCAACAAGATCACCAGGACCCCGGTGGCCAAAGGATCCAAAGTCCCGGCATGTCCCACCCGGCGCATCTGAAATATCCGGCGAACACGCGCCACCACATCATGCGACGTAATTCCCTGCGGCTTATTGACAAGTACGATCCCGTCCATCACAGCACCTTCCTTAATTCTTGCAAAATTTTGCGTTTCGCCCCTTGGATTTTATTTTCAATCAAGCACCCGCTGGCCCGGTGGTGTCCGCCGCCGTTAAAATGATGCGCCAAGCGGGCCACATTCACTTTTCCCTGAGAGCGCAAATTCACCCGCGTCTTTTTGCGACCGTCTTCCGTCAGAATAAAAACCACTTCGACACCCTTAATGGTCCGCAAAAAACCAAAGATTTTATCCCGCAGATCAAAATCCTGAGAAAACCGCGCGACCACACCCCGTTTCAGCTCGACACAAATGACTTTTCCGCCCAGCAAGGAATCAAAATGCGAAACAACTTTAGTGAACATCTTCATATCGTTCAAGGGCACCGATTCGTACAGCTTGCGATACAATACTGAAATGGAAAATTTAAACTTCAATAATTCACTGACAATCGCATGTGTCCGCGGCCCCGTGCTTTCGTAGCGAAACGACCCCGTATCGGTCATAATTCCTAAATAAAGCAAGATCGCCATATCCCGCGTTATACGCGCTCGGGTGTACGTAAATAACTCAAAAAGCACCTCTGCGGTCGAAGAGGCCTTGGGATAAACCCAGCGCAGGCTGCCGAAAGCATCGTTGGTGACATGGTGATCGATGTTGATCAATGGCTTATCGGGAGAAATAATTTTTTTGACACGGCCGGCACGCTCCAGATCGCCGCAGTCGAGAACGATCGCCACGTCGTAAGGAACTTTAAGATTTTTTGATAAAGCGCGGATGCGGCGAATGCCGGGCAAAAACAAAAATCGTGCCGGGACCGGCGCCTCATTGACAATGTAGACCTGCTTTCCCTGCGCTTTCAAATGGATCGCCAGGGCCAGCTCCGAGGCCAGGGCGTCCGGATCCGGATTCACATGGGTACTGATCAAGAAGGTTTTATTTTTCTTGATCGTATCAAGAATTTTCTTCAGACTCATGGCGAATTTCCTCTAAAGCCTCTTCAATCTTTATATTATATTCCCCGGACCGGTCTTGCTCAAAAATGATCTCCGGAGTATAACGCATACTGATCCGCTGGCCGACCATTTTCCGGATAAGGCCCCGGGCACTATTGAGACCGTTCATCGCCGCTTCGACCTTTGCTTCATCGCCTAAAACAGTAAAGCTCACTCTGGCATGACGCAGATCACGGCTGACATTCACCTCGGTAATGGTGACAAACTTTATTCGCGGATCCTGCAATTCAATCAAAATGATATTGCTGATCTCACGCCGAATAAACTCATTAACCCTGTCGATCCTTCCCATAAAACTCTCCTCACAAAATTTATTTTCTGCTCTATTGGGCACTCAATCGTTTAACTTCCCTCAACTGATCCTGCCGGGACCTGATCCTACCGTCCAGTTTCTTAGCCAAAACCGCCTGAAGAATCCGCTGTATCTCTTTTCCTTCCGGAACGCCCAGCTTCTTTAAATCATCCCCGTTGATGTCCAAGGTTACATCATGATATTTTTCCAAAAAATCAGCAATATGTTTTTGTATAATCTTGTTTATGACCTTAAGCCTGACAAACAAAATTGTCTCCCGAGGGAAGACATGCAAGACCCGATACACTTGGCTGGGAGGGCTGTCTTTCTTAAGAGTCTTGATGCTCCGCTCGAGATCCCGTATGGATAAAATTTTTACCCGGTCCGTTTTTCGCAAATTAAATTTTGCCAGCAATTGTTCCAGCGTCGGCGCCGCCAAACGTTCCAGCAAGCTCATTAAATATATAAGCCATCGTTCCTTATCCCGCAGGAGTCCCTTTTTCCTCAAAGGCTCCAACCGGCGCTCAATACGAACCAACTGCTGAGGAGAAATTCTTAAATTCCCGGATAAAAATTTCAATCCTCCTGCTTGCGCAAGCTGCCCAAGGCCGGCCCGCGGCTGTTTTTCCTCCAAAATTTTTTTAAACTCCGCGAAATACCGCTCCGGCTTGACCTGCGCAGGAAAATCTTCACGGAGTGCTATTTTCAATAACTGCTGAGTTTCTTTATCAAGACTAAATCGAAAGCGCTGGGCAAAACGAACCGCGCGCAAGATCCGCGTGGGGTCATCCTCAAAACTTTTGCCGTGCAGGACACGGACCTTTTTAGCCCGCAAGTCAGCCCATCCGCCGTAATAATCGACCAATTTCCCCCAAGAATCCCGATTGATACAAACCGCCATCGCATTAATAGTAAAATCCCGCCGCAGGAGATCGTCCGCGATATTCCCCGCCGCCACAACCGGCAATGCGCCCGGATGAGGGTAAGATTCTCTTCTAGCCGTTGTAAAATCCACGTGCCGTCCTGCCTTGAACTCCACCGTTGCCGTTTTAAAACGTTCATGGACAACCACCCTACCGTTATGCCGCGCGGCATAGCTTTTGGCCAAACCAACGGCATCTCCTTCCACAACAATATCGATATCAAAATTTTTTCGCTTGAGAAAAATATCACGCACAAATCCGCCCACCACATAAGCCGGCGCATGGGAACGATCCGCCAACTGCCCGATCTCGCAGACATTTTTTAGAATTTTTTTGTCTAAGGCATTAAAAAAATTATGCATCGCTGTTTAAGCCCGCGGATGAAATTGTTTGTGCACGGATTTTAAACGTTCCCGGTCAACGTGCGTATAAATCTGGGTCGTCGAAATATCAGAGTGGCCCAGCATTTCTTGAACAGAACGCAAATCAGCCCCGCCCTCCAACAAATGTGTCGCAAAAGAATGCCGCAGCGTATGCGGTTTGATCGTTTTCTTAATATTGGCTTTTTTCGCGTATTGTTTAATGATTTTCCAAACACTCTGCCGGCTGACTTTTTTCCCAAGCCGGCTCACAAATAAAACCGACGTTATCTGTGATTTCACAAGCTCATTGCGGGTTTTTTCACAATATTTCTTGATGGCCTCCTGAGCCCGTTTGCCGATCGGAATGATCCGTTCCTTGCGGCCTTTTCCGATGCAGCGCACATAGCCGATATCGAAATTGACATTCTCCACTTTCAATTCCACCAGTTCCGAAACACGCATACCGCTGGCATAAAACAGTTCCAAAATGGCATGGTCGCGGATGTTCTGTTTTTTGCGCCCCTGCGAGGCCTTGATCATCGCCTCGATTTCTCCCGTGGAAAGGACCTCGGGAACTCTTTTCCACAGCTTAGGCGTGTCCACAAGGTTCGTGGGATCTTCTTTGGCCAAACGTTCCCGCACGAGAAAACGGTGAAACATTTTTATCGCCGCCAAACTGCGGCAAATCGATGTCGTTGATAATCCTTTTTGCTTTTGATCGTACATATAAGCGGTGACGCGGTCGCGGCTGACCTGTTGAATATGGCTCGTGCCCCCCTTTTCAATATATTCTAAATATTTTTGTAAATCCCGCCGGTACGCCAAAAGCGTATTCTTGGCTAGACCGCGTTCGATAGATATGTAATTGACGAATTCTTCGATCAATTCTTGCATAATTTTTATTTCAAACTATTTTGCACATCTTCCGGCCGAAAATGATCGCGGATTTTTTTATCCACAGCCGTCACCTTGCTCTTAGTGATATACGCACTGCGTAACGGCGCGGGGGTTTTAAAACTTTCCACCACTTGCTGCAAACTTAACTTTACCTGCGCAAACTCTTGCTGCTTATCCGCGGCCAACAATAGCTCCATCTCATCCAACTGAGCGGCCATTTGATTTAAAAGATACACCTGCCTTTTATCGCTGGCATTCTCTTCCATGGTCATCAAATAATCTTTGTACCAGACATTCCACATGCTGTAGTGATATTTGTATTCCTTTAAAGGGTCATAGGGCTTGTCCGGATAATCCTCCGGTTCTAAGATCGGCAGCGAGGCGGTGGACTCGGCCCGTTCTTTTTTGTTCTTGCGGGTAAATTTTTTGCGCAGCGGCTCGCATCCGCTTAAACTCAGCGCCACACATAACAAACCAATGCAAGAAAAAAAAGCCATCCGGTAAAAGGCCCGTGTCCTACTTTTCATGGATCATCTCCTCGAATTGTTTTTCATCAATGATTTTCACACCCAAAGATCTGGCTTTCTCGTATTTGGAACCGGGATTCTCTCCGGCAACGACAAAATCCGTATTCTTACTCACGCTGGAGACCACCTCGCCCCCCAACTTTTTGACAAAACTGCCTGCCTGGCTGCGCGTCAAACGGGACAACTCCCCCGTAAAAATAAATTTCTTACCGACCAGCTTATCGCTGATCAGCTGCTGCTTGGGCTCCCGCATATTGACGCCGGCTTTTTTAAATTTCTGCAAAAGTTTTTTGGTTGAGGCTTGACCCAAAAAATCCGTCAACGATTGCGCCATGGCCGACCCGACTTCGTGGATCGCTTCAAAATCCGCTCGCTTGGCTTTGAGAATATTCTCCATTGTTCCAAATCTTTGCGCAACCAGCGACGCGGCTTTTTCGCCGATATTCACGACACCCAATGCAAAAAGCAAACGCGACAAAGGCTGTTTTTTACTCTCGGCAATGGCCGCGATAAGATTGTGCGCCTTTTTATCCTTGAATAATTCCAGCTTGAGAAAATGCTCTCTTTTAAGAAAATAAATGTCGGCCAGATCTTTCACGAACCGCTTCGCCAACAGCTGAACAACAGCGGCCTCCCCCAATCCTTCAATGTCCATCGCGCCCCGCGAGGCAAAATGGACCAGCCGGCGCTCCAGCTGTTTGGGACAAGACGGATTGATGCAGCGATAGGCGACATCCTCCGTGTTCTCTTTCATAATGCCCCCGCCGCATTCTGGGCATTTTTTCGGGATAGAAAACGGCTTTCCCCGGGCCACCTCGACAACCTTGACGATCTTCGGGATCACATCTCCGGCACGCTCCACCAAAACCCGGTCACCGACCTTGACTCCCAAACGTTTGACTTCATCAAAATTGTGCAACGTCGAACGCGAAATAGTGACCCCGCCACAGCCCACGGGATCCAACTCGGCGACCGGCGTCAAAACTCCGGTACGCCCCACCTGCACAAGGATATCCAAAATTCTCGTCGTAGCCTGTTGCGCGGGAAATTTGTAAGCCACCGCCCAGCGCGGACTCTTCAACGTTGCTCCTAATTTTTGCTGCTGCGCCAGGAAATTCACTTTAATAACCACACCGTCAATATCATAAGGAACGGTACCGCGCTTCTCTTGAAATTCCAGGCAAAAATCAACCACCTCTTTGAACGATTTGCACAGACGGCTCGTCGCATTCACCGGAAACCCGTATTGCTTGGCCTTATTGAAAAATTCCCACTGCGTTCTTATTCCCTCGCCGCCTTCCAGCCGTCCGAAAGAATGGACGAAGCAGTGCAGCTTTCTCTGTGCGGTGATACGCGAGTCCAAAAGTTTCAACGAACCGCTCGTGGCATTTCGGGGATTCGCAAATAAGATCTCGTCGTTGGCTTTCCGCTCTTTGTTCAACGCCGCAAATTCCTCATGATTCATATAAATTTCGCCGCGAACTTCTAAAAGGCGCGGCCAACTTGTTTCGTCACCTTTTAATTTTAAAGGAATGGACCGGACCGTCCGCAAGGCATGCGTCACATCTTCTCCGACCAACCCGTCCCCGCGGGTCGCCCCCAGAACAAAATATCCTTGTTCGTACGTCAGCGCCGCGCTGACACCGTCGATCTTTAATTCCACGACATACTCGGCACTGCCCTGCCCTAAACCTTTTTCCACCCGTTCCCGCCATTCTTGCAATTCATCGATCGAATAGGTATTGTCCAACGAATACATCTTGGCTTTATGCGTAACGGTATTCGCAGCCGTTTCGACCTTTGTTCCGACCCGCTGGCTAGGCGAGTTAATATCTTTAAGCTCCGGGAATTCTTTCTCGAGCTTAATCAATTTTTCTAAAAGACTGTCGTATTCCTTATCCGCAACCGTTGGCTGGGCGAGGACATAATAACGGTAGTTGTGCTCTTCAATCTCCTGAGATAATTTTTGAATCTCTTTGCGGGCTTGTTCTTGATTAAGTTTCATACGAAGAGACCCTGGCGCGGCTTTTACCCTCGGACTTGAAAACCCTTTAAACTCTCTTGGAGCTTTCCATAATCCACTTCTTTATCTTTAATATAACTCCCAAAATGATCCGCCAATTGCTTCATCACTTTTTCAATATTTT
>Ga0155077_1016_pt3 | contig 11547 bp, 8 predicted proteins | sample RifCSPhighO2_01_FD_106045 | JGI IMG/M metagenome (GOLD analysis project Ga0155077, IMG submission 106045) | Omnitrophica WOR_2 bacterium RIFCSPHIGHO2_01_FULL_48_9
ATAAATCCGACAAATCCATCCTTGTAGCCTTTTTTACGAAAATAGGTGCGGGGAAACCGGTCGAGCATCCGCCAAAAGGCCACCCCAAACGACATATTGCGACCGGTCTCGATCCATTTCTGAGCTTCGAGCGTCGTCTGACCGTTCAGCTTTGCCAAAAAATGCGCAAAATCACGATAGCTTTTATGAATAATATCCTTGGTCAACTGCTCCGTTTTTCCTTCTAAAAAAGCGCGCGGATGCACGCCGACCTCTTCGTATTTAAATTTATTCTTTAAAAATAACCGCAATTGCGGCGCCGGGTACAGCCCGCCGTACTTGACCCAATAGTCACCGATATAATTCCGCCGGGGAATGGCAAATCCCGCACAGCTCGCCCCCGGAAGCACCTGGTCGATCTCGGTTTGCAACTCTTGCGTGACGGCCTCATCCGCATCAAGGCTCAAGATCCAAGCATGCTTCGCCTGAGAGTAGGCCCAATTGCGGTGCCGGCCCTCGTTGTCCATTTTGCGATGAAAAATTTTTCCCGTATACGCGCCGGCGATCTGAACGGTATGGTCCGTGCTCTCATCATCCACGACAATGATCTCATCGGCCCAGTTGTAGACGCTCTCTAAGCACGGTTTGATGTTATGCTCTTCGTTCTTGGTGATCACAACAACGGAGACAGGTGTTTTCATTTTACGGCGACTAATTCCTTTAAAGTTTTACACACATACTCGATCTGTTCTTGGGTCATATGAGGGAACATCGGCAGCGACAAGATGTCCTGCGATAAAGCCTCTGAAACCGGAAAATCCCCTTTTTTATGCTTCAATTCTTTATAGGCCTCCTGCAGATGCAAAGGAATCGGATAATGGATCAATACGTCAATTTTTTGGGCCTTGAGGGCATCCAAAATTTTATCACGATTCTTCACCCGCACCGCATAGGTCTGAAAAACATGCGTACGGTCGGATCTTATCGTCGGGGGCGTGATGCCTGTGACGCCGCTGAGCAATTTATTGTAGGTGAGGGCATTGTCCAGACGCATTTTATTCCATTGGTCCAGATGTTTTAATTTGGCGGAGAGGACAACGGCCTGCACGGTGTCCAGCCGGGAATTATATCCCTTGATCTTATGTTCATAGCGCCCTTGCCGGCCATAATCACGCAGCATCAAGGCCCCCTCATAAATTTTGGGGTCGCTCGTTACGATCATGCCCGCATCGCCGAAGGCCCCCAGACTTTTCGTCGGATAAAAACTGAAGCACGCCACATCGCCGAGGGATCCCACTTTTCTTTTCTTATAAGTCGCGCCGTGCGCCTGAGCGGCATCTTCGATCACTTTTAAATTGTGTTTTTTCGCCAGGGCCATGATCTCATCCATGTTCGCCGCCTGACCGTAAATGTGCACGGGGATAATTGCCTTGGTCCGTTTGGTGATGGCCTTTTCGATCTTTTTCGGATCGATATTATAGGTGTCGTCTTCAATATCGACAAAGACCGGCTTAGCGCCCGTGTACGAAATGCACAAAGCCGTGGCGATAAAAGTAAACGTCGGCAGGATGACCTCATCGCCTTCTTCAATGCCCAGCGCCGCGACCGCCAGATAAAGCGCATCGGTCCCGGAATTCACCCCTACGCCGTATTTTACGTCACAATATTTGGCAAATTCATTTTCAAAATCCTTGGCCTCTTGGCCTAAGATAAAATTCCCTTTTTCAAAAACACGTTTGAGACCGACATCGATCTCGTTTTTGACCAATTTATATTGTTCGCTAAAATCAATAAACTGCACGTTCATAATATTTGTCCGATCCTTTCTGCCACTTCTTCCACATTCAACGTATTTAAACAACTGATATGGCCGCAATCCGCCCGACGGAACCTGCGATAACAGGGGCGGCAGGCGATATCCTGGGTGATCACAATATGTTTGTCTCTGGGATACGGTCCGTAAACCCGGTCATCCACCGGACCAAAGATAGAAACGGTTTTTGCTCCGGCCGCCACCGCGATATGTAAAGGCCCGCCATCGTTGACGACCACGGCCTTGCACCTCGCCGAGAGAGCGGCTAACTGGGTGATGGACGTCTTACCGCAAAGGTTCACGCAAACATGACGCATTCTCCGGGCAACCGCGTCACACAAATCTTGTTCTTTCTTGTCCCCCATAAGTATAATGGCCACCCCGAAATTTTCAACGATTTTGTCAGCTAATTTTGCGTACTTTTCGGACGGCCAGCGCTTATAAACCGCATCTTTTCCCCAGCTGGCCCCCCCGCCCGGGATAACAATAACGACCTTTTTGTCCTTCAGGGGTCCATGCTCCTGCAAAACAAATTCTGCCCACCGGTGATCCGTCTCCGGGATAAAGATCTCCAGCCTTTTATGTTGCGCGGGAACACCCAAGTCCGCTAAAAGTTCCAAATAATATTCCACGACGTGCTTATTTTCGTAACCTTCCAGCTTGATCTTTTTGCTTAAGAAAGGGCTGCGGTTTTTATAATTGAACCCGATCCGTTTGCGGATCCCGATAAGCCACATCAAAAAGCTCATATTGCCGTTCAAGGAAAGGTCCACCGCCAGGTCAAACCGTTCCCGCTGGATACTTTTTAAAAATTTCCTGAACTTTTGGATAAACTCTCCCCGCGACCGTCGATAAACCGCATTGAATTCATCTCGCTCGTAAACAAAAACTTTGTCAATCTTGGGGTTAAGCGCCAGCATCGGGGCGGTGCGGGCATTGGCCAGATAACCGATGAACGTCGTCGGCTGATGGGCCTTGATGTTGCTGATGAGCGGTGTCGTGAACAGCACATCGCCGATGCCAAAAGTATTGATGATGAGAATTTTTTTAGGATTTGCCGGCATATTAAAAAATGGAAATTTAAAAGTAAAAAGTCAAAATCAGTGGATCGCCACGCGACACTATAATTTTGACTTTTACGTTTTACCTTTTGAACTTTTTTAAGATAAAATCAATGCTCGTGCGAGTGGCCGTGGGGACCATGGGCATGACCGTGTGCCAACTCATCCACAGTCGCGTCCCGCCGTTCCATGATCTCAACAGCAAAGGTCAGATCTTGTCCGGCCAACGGATGATTGCCGTCCAGAATGACCTCCGCCGCCGTGACCTCGATCACCGTGACGATACGCTGCTCCTCGTCCTTGCCGATCTTAAACATGTCCCCCACCTGTACTTCCTTGACCGGAAATTGTTCCCGCGGCACCCGTGAGATCAACGTTTGGTCATAGGCCCCATAAGCCTCGCGGTGCGGGATCGTCACCGTTTTGGTCGCCCCTTTTTCTAAAAGGATCAAAACAGCTTCCAGCCCGGGAATAATCTGTCCCACCCCTTCCAAGAACATAACCGGCGTCTGCCCCCGGGAAGAATCGATTTGTTTTCCTGTCTTATCGGTCAATGTGTAATGAAAGCTGATCACCTGTTTTGACATAACGTCTCCTTAAAAAAATTAAATATGCTTAAACGATTAACTCGGTGTAATCTTTAATTTAGTGTAATGAAAAAAACCCGGTGGGTAAACGTGTATTTGAAGAAATTAAAAAGTTAGAAATGCGGACGCGGAGGCAACAAAAACAGACCAAAATTTATTTCCCGCAACACCCTCATTCCCTCCGACCTGTTCACCGGCGCGATTGTCTTTGGGTGTATCCGTGTTTTAAATTTTCAGATAACCGATTCTTATGTAAAAGGGTGACCCCGTCACGTCCGATAATAAATATTTCAGAATTTTTATCCATTATTCGCTTAATTATAGAGGTATCGGGGTGCTAAACTAAGCCCCATCATAATATATTTGATTTTAATTAGGACAATAAACCGGGATCTTTACTTTATAATCGATCAAGCCCGTATCCCAAATGCCACTTGTGGTCCCAATAATGACTTTAAGGGAATAATCGCCTAAAGGCGTATTCGCAGGGATGGTCCAGGGAAAAGTTAGATTCAACTCTTGGTTAGGGGCCATGACGAGGTTGGGGAATGATAATTCCGGCCGAACGGTATTATTGGGCAGAATCGTTACCAAGTGAAAATCAAACGTCTGCGGTAGGGCGGTGACGTTAGACACTCTCAGGGTATTGAGCATCGTGCCACCCGGAGGGGGTTGGTTAAGGTTGGTTGAAAGACCAACGTAAACGTTGCTTAAATTGTTAAACAATAGCGAAAGCTTATTTTCACCGACGCTGGCAATGTCTATTTTCCCATCACTGTCAAAATCCGCTACGGCCATAGATTGAGGATAAGTCGCGGTCCCAAAATGCTGTGCTCCTGCAAATCCACCAGATCCATCACCAAGGAGCAAAGATAGGTTATGCGAATATTTATTTAGTGTAACAATGTCCTTTAATCCGTCATTATTACTGTCCAACAGGATAATCTTTTCAGGAAAAGTGCCTACTTCATAACTATTTCCTTGTAAGAAACCCCCTGTACCATTTCCTAAAAAGATCCTAACACTCGAAGTTGTGTTCCCAAACACAATAGCTAAATCAGCCCTCCCATCCCCATTAAGATCACCGGAAGTAAGTGCAACAGGAAAATTAAGGGAGAAAGTATTTGGGACATTCGTAAATCCGCCTTGGCCATTTCCTAAATAAACAGAAAAATTACCGGATGCCGTATTGACCACTATCCAATCCTGATTGCTGTCATTATTCAAATCGGCAACCGTGATATCCCTAGACTGTTGACCAACGGGGAAAGCTCCATTGGGAGAAAAACCTCCCAGACCATCTCCAAAAAATAAAGAAACATTTTGCGGTGGGGCAATGTACGAATTATCAAGAATCAACAAATCTTCTTTTTGATCATTATTAAAATCTCCCTTTACTATTTTCTCGAATTCATTAGTAAAAGAAGGATACAAGGCATATAAATTGAAAGTCCCGTTACCATTCCCTAGCATTGTATAAATTGCATAATTATTAGGGGAAGTGGGGCCTGTAAGAATTAAATCTTGATTGCCATCCCGATTATAATCGCCACCTATACGATTTCGACTCAAAAAGTTAATTGCGGTACTATTCCCTCCGGAAAAATGTCCTTGACCATCACCTAAAAAGACCTCAAGTGAATTACCACTGTTGATTACCATATCAGCTTTCCCATCATTGTTAAAATCAGCACTACTGACCTCATTGAAGAAATAAGGTGTTGTACCTAAGTCAACTTCAATAGAATTTCTCAATTTTCCCGTTCCATCCCCTAAAAGTACTGATACAAAACCAGGCCCAGCGGTAAAGTTAAGAAATGTTAAATCTGCATTGCTGTCACTATTGACGTCATGACTTACAATGCCCTTGCGCCCCATGAATGCCGGCACGCGTCCGGTGAGATAAATTTTATCTTTAATAAAACTTCCATTCATTTGACCTAGATAAACAGTGAGGTCTCCTCCCGCTCCGATTCTTGCCTTAGTCAAAACGAGATCATAATCTCCATCGCGATTTAAATCAGTAATAGCTATCGCGTCATAAGGCTCATTTGTAACCCTTGGAGTTGAAAATCCACCTTGACCGTTTCCAAACATAATGGAAAATTTATCCCCGACGACAACTAAATCGGCAACCCCGTCACAATTAAAATCAGCGTTCGCCATAGAATTAATAAAAGAAGATAACCCTGTTGGATAAGTTGCCGGGGCATTGAACGTACCATTTCCATTGCCTAAGACAACTGAAAGATTTACGCTTAGATTGCTTCGCGTGATTAAATCTTTTTTACCATCGTTATTAAGATCGACAGGCATGAGAGCAACCACATTACTAAGAGCGACAGTAACATTTTGCCTATTTGGGAAACCTCCTTGCCCATCTCCCAACAAAAGTTCAACTATATTCGAATTACCATTTACAACCAAATCTATATTTTGATCATTATTAAAATCCTGAGCCGCAATCACCGATGGTGTATTTGAAACAGCAAAATTATTTCCTTGGACAACCCGGCCCTGACCATTCCCTAAAAAAAGCTGTACGCGACTCGTGCTAAAATTAATGACCGCAAGATCCACGTTCCCGTCTCGATTAAAATCACCTGCCGTCATAGGGCCCATATTAGCAAAACCCGTTGTGTTCCCTGAATTGACATAAGAACCCCGGCCATTGTTTAATAGGATCAATATCACATTTGAACTGTTTGAAATGACAGCCAAATCCGGTTTGGCGTCATTATTAAAATCCGCAGATTCAATCCCATAAGCGTCCCCAACTGGCAGATCCAAACGACTCGGCCAAAATGATACAGCAGGATCAGCTTGGACGATAGGACTGAAGGTTAAAACTACACATAGGCTAAGAATTGAAACATAAATTTTTTGTTTTAACATATCGTCTCCCTTTTGTTGCAGTTAAAATCACATGTGCCTTTTTACACAATGGATAAAGTATATAATATCTCAAATTTAATTGCCAAATTATTCTTTCTCGCCTTATCTCTTCCCATTTTCCTCTTTTAATTTAGAATTCTACAAAATTTTACTCGATTGCTTCTTCAACCCCTCCACCACGTCCTTCACTTTCTGCGATTGGTCGACGCGGCAGATAAGAAGGGCGTCGCAAGTATCTACAATAACAAGGTCTTTGAGCCCAATGGTAGAAATAAGGCGGGTCCCACCCCAGACAAAGGTGTTTTGACTGCCCACATTGAGCACGTCCCCTTTAAAAAAATTCCCCCGGGCATCTTTGGGAAGGACTTCAGAGAGAGACTGCCAGCTCCCCACGTCCGACCACTGCAGGTTCCGCGCCGCCACCGCTGCGACTTTGTGCGATTTTTCCAAGATCCCGTAATCGATCGAGATCGCCGGTAGTTTTGACCAAATTCTCACGATCGCCGCCGCTCCTTTGCCGTACAAAAGCTGATAAATGACCGGCTGGTATCTTTTGAACTCATTCAGGATCACCGACGTTTTCCAGACGAACATGCCGCTGTTCCAAAAATAATTTCCTTCCTGGAGCAATTTTTCCGCCCGTTCCCGGGAAGGTTTCTCGATAAATTTAATCACCCGTAAAAATGACTTTCCGGCCTCGGCAACGGCCGCGGTCTTAAAATACCCGTACCCTGTTTCCAGACGCGTCGGCACGATCCCGAAGGTCACCAGATGTCCCCGCTCAGCCAGACGCACCGCTTCTTGAAGACACCGCACAAAAACTTTTTGATTCAGGATCAGATGATCCGATGGAAAGACCGCCATCACGGCGTTAGAATTCTTGCGGTGAATGCTCGCCGCGGCCCAACCGATGGCCGGCGCCGTATTCTTCCCTTGCGGTTCCAAGAGGATATTGGATCGCGGGACACGCAGGCCGCGCATTTGTTCTAAAACTTTTTTATTGTAAGATCGATTTGTAACGATAAAAATATTCTTATCGTCAACCTTGGCACGGATACGCTGCAGTGTTTGCTGAAAGAGTGAACGTTCGCCGTAAATTTTCAAAAATTGTTTTGGTTCCGCCCGGCGGCTCAAAGGCCAAAAACGCGTTCCGGACCCTCCCACCAAGATCACGGCATATAAATTTTTATTTCTACTCATGGCCCTGTCCTTATTGGCTGAATTCCTGATAAATTTTTAAAGTTTCTTGGGCGGTTTTACGAAAAGAAAAAATTTTTGCTCTCTCTAAACCTTTTTGAATCAGCTCTTTCCTCAATTGCGGGCTCGCGATAATTTTGGCAATGGCATCGGCGATCGCCTGCGGGCTGGTAGGGTCCACGGCTAACGCCGCCTCGTGGGCCAGCTCAGCGCACGAGGAAACATTCGAAGTCACAACCGGCGTCCCGCAGCTGAAGGCCTCAACGATCGGCAACCCGAACCCTTCGTAAAGCGAAGGAAAGGCAAAAACTTCGGCCTGGCTATAAAAATAACGCAGCTCCGTGTCCGTAAGAAATCCTAAGAACACAACCCGCTTCTTCAAGTCCAGCCGTTCGATCACCCCGGCCAGATCTTCGTTCAGCCATCCCTTCATCCCGGAGATCACCAGCGGCCCGTCAAATTTTTTTTGTTCCCGCAGGATCGCCAAGGCTTTCAGCAAATTGATCAAATTCTTGCGCGGCTCGATCGTCCCGACAAAAAAAATGTATGGCAGCACGATCCCTTTGGAACGGATCACCTCTCTGGCCTGCGGAATTTCTTCCGCCGGAACCGGATAAAAAATATTTTGATCAACGCCTAAATACACCAGCCGCACCTTGGCCGGGTCAACCCGGAAAAAGCGATTAAGATCGTTGATCGTATTCTGCGAAGAACAAATGATCCGATCCGCCTTCTGAATGATCGCTTTGACCAATTGATCCGTCAGGTCGATCGTGGCCGGAGTATGCCCCTGCGGATAGGCTTTATAAATAAGGTCGTGGATCGTCACCACGACCTTGGCGTTATCGATCGCGACGTCCCCGATGCACGGCGTGTGATACACATCGACGGGGTGAAGCGTCCGATTGAGTCCGCGGTTGAAGTGGTCGACCTCAAGATGAAAATTCCGCGCCTTCACGACCGGATCCCGCCGCTTAAAATCGAACGGCCGGCGCGGGACATAAAGGGAATATTGGTTCGCCTGATCGATTTCACTCAAAGAATGGATCAAGTGATACGCATAGCGGCCGATGCCGGTATACTGCTTTTTGGAAAAACAGCGGCAGTTAATAGCGATTTTCATAATAAACACATCGTATTGGGGACAGGGTTAAGAAGCCCGTTTCGACTTACGGCAACGTCGTACGTGACCCAAAGCCGATACGGGCCTCGTTACCATCACCGTTCAACGAATCTCTCTTAAAACAAAGTATAAATAAACGGTGCCACCGCCGAACTCTGGGCAAAAACGATCAGCAGGCTTAAAGCGAGCAGAATAAAAATGATCGGCGCCAGCCAGTACATTTTACGGACCCTCAAGAATTCCCAGAATTCTTTCAATAAAGATAATTTTGACATTGTTATTCTCCCTGCCGCCTGCCTAAAATTGTTTGCGGTAGCGGTCTTTTTGGAATTCTGTCTGCGGCCGCTTGTGCCAATACGAGACCGTTCGACGATCCATAGTTTGATCCAATAAATCTTTTCGCAACAATCTTAACATAATCCCCACTATCCCAAAAACAAAATAAAAAATGATCGATAAGATAAGGACCGTGACGATACTGCCGATGAACTGCGCCACCTTCATCCAACGGGTATAAAAAGGGATCAGCGCCTCCAAACGGAATGTCGTGACACAGGCAAAGAGCAGCGAAGCCGCGCCCAAGATCGGCACCCAGGACAGATTTTTCTCTTGGGCCCAGAACCGCCAGGCAAAAAAAGCCAGGATGACCGCCAGCCCGTAACCAAAGACCTTCAACTGTTTCGTTTGAATTTTCATCTTAATCCAACTCGACGGAAATGTCGTCTCTTTTATATTTATCCTTATCCGGCTGTTTTTCTTTGGCAAAGATATACCGCCCCATGACCAGATAATCCATGTTCGTGCACATAAAACAGCGGTAGGCGTCTTCCGGTGTGCAGACGATCGGCTCTCCCCGGATATTGAATGAGGTATTAATGACCACGGGACAACCGGTCAGATCATAAAACGATCTCATAATGTCATGAAAGACCGGACTGGTCTTCTGCGCCACGGTCTGCAGGCGTGCCGAATAATCGACATGCGTCACCGCCGGGATCGTCGAGCGCTTGATCTTCAACCGCTCAATGCCTGCGGCCGCGGATTTTCGCGACTCCGGATCGATCTGATTTTCGCACACCTGCGCCACCAGCAGCATGTACGGGCTCTCTGCGGCAAAATCAAAATATTCTTTGGCCTTCTCCTCCAGGACACTGGGGGCAAACGGCCGGAACGATTCACGGAATTTTGTTTTAAGATTCATCACAGACTGCATCTCGCTCGAGCGGGCATCACCGATAATGCTGCGCGCCCCCAAGGCCCGCGGGCCGAATTCCATACGGCCCTGAAAAAGTCCGATCACCTTTTGATCGCGGATCAGCTGGGCCACCCGCCGCGGCAGCTCTGCCGCCGACAATTTTTCAAAAGGCGCTTTGCGCTCCCGCGCCAGCTGCTCGATCGCTTCATCCGGATAATCCGGCCCCAGATACGAACCTTTTTGGGCATCGCGGACATCATCGGCTCTTCTGGCATTATCCAAATAGCGGTACCAGATAAAAAGCGCGGCACCCAACGCCCCGCCGGCATCACCGGCTGCCGGCTGGATCCAAACTTTTTTAAATTTACTTTCGCGCAGGATCCGTCCGTTGCCGACACAATTCAGGGCCACCCCACCGGCCAAGCATAAATTTTCTTTTCCGGTAACGGCATGCACATGATCCGCCATTTTCAACATCACTTCTTCCGTGACCTCCTGAATGGAGCGGGCCACGTCCATATAATTTTGCGTCAACGGTGACTCCGGCTTACGCGGCGGCGCGCCAAAAAGTTTATGGAAACGGCCGTTGGTCATCGTCAGTCCCGCGCAATAATTGAAATATTTCATATTGAGCTTAAACGAACCGTCCGCTTTGATATCGATCAATTCCCGTTTGATCAAATCCGTATATTTAGGCTCACCGTACGGCGCCAGCCCCATCAACTTATACTCCCCCGAATTAACGCGGAAACCCGTGTAATACGTAAAAGCGGAATAAAGCAGGCCCAACGAATGCGGAAATTTAATTTCCGCGAGTAGATCAAGCTTATTTCCCTCACCGACCCCATAACTCGACGTCGCCCATTCCCCCACACCGTCCATCGTAAGAATTGCCGCTTCGCGAAAAGGCGACGGATAGAACGCCGAGGCTGCGTGCGATTCATGATGTTCGGTAAAAATAATTTCCCGCTTAAAGCCCAGTTCCGTGCTGATAAAATCTTTGAGATACAGTTTTTCTTTCAGCCAAAGCGGCATGGCTTTCAAGAACGACCTCAGGCCCAGTGGCGCATAGGTCAGATACGTTAAAAGGATCCTTTCAAATTTCAAGAACGGCTTGTCGTAAAAACCGACATAACCAAGGTCCTTCGTCGTGATCCCGGCCTCCTTCAGACAATACTGAATAGCGTGAGTGGGAAAATTGAAATCGTGTTTTTTACGGGTGAAGCGCTCTTCTTGGGCGGCAGCGATGATCTCGCCGTCCTTGACCAGGCAAGCCGCGCTGTCATGATAAAAGGCGGAGATCCCGAGGATATAAACGGAGTTGTTCATTTGTCAGACGTAAGGTTCACTGAAAACTTGAGTTTAAAATTTATGGAGCCCCACGGCTAAAGCCGTGGTACCTTTATTATGACCCGTCTTCGCCAAAGTGCTTTCGCGCTTGGCTTCGCCGGGTTCATCCGCCCTATCTAGATAAGGGCGAACATCCGCCGAAACCGCATTACTATTTTCGCCTTCCTCCACGGGCAAGCCCATGGTTTCCGGCGTAGGCGGATGAATTACGTTAGATGCCTTTGAATAGGTGCTCAACACCTTACTTTAAACAAAAATTTTTACTGCTGTCATAAAAATAAATAACCAAAAAAATACTCCAAAAAATGCCAAAGAAATATCTGGTGATATGTTAAGCAATCTATATA
>Ga0155077_1012_pt1 | contig 11383 bp, 10 predicted proteins | sample RifCSPhighO2_01_FD_106045 | JGI IMG/M metagenome (GOLD analysis project Ga0155077, IMG submission 106045) | Omnitrophica WOR_2 bacterium RIFCSPHIGHO2_01_FULL_48_9
ATGCCTGCTCCGGCATAGACCGCCAAGGTGTTTTTTTGTATGAGCCCGGAACGTATGGCCACAGCGAATTCCGCCGCATCCCATCCGATGTAGCCCAAGGGCCCGGCATAATAACCGCGGGCAAAAGGTTCGCGCGATTTAATAATATCCAGGATTTTTTCGGTCGGCCAGCCTGCCACCGCCGGAGTGGGATGTAAAACAAAAAGGATCCGCGCGTCATCGACCGGCGGGAGCAACACACCTTTGATGCGGGTTAAAAGATGCTGTCCACCTTCCAGTTGCAGCAAAGAGTGTTTTGGGTCAATGGTCAGGTCTTTGCACAATTCGGCAAGCACATGGCGGATCTGTTCCACAACCAACTGATGTTCATGAACTTCTTTGGTAGAATTCAGCAATTCTTTCTTTAATTTTTCATCCGCCTGCGGATTGCTGCCGCGCGGCCGCGTTCCCGCCAAGGCCTCGGTTTGAATGGTTTGTCCTTCCCTCTTGTAAAGGCGTTCGGGAGAAGCGCCTACAAAGGCGGCCCCGGCTTTAGGCTGCAAATAAAAATAAAAACAGTGCGGACTGACCTTTTGCAAATTACGCAAAATATCCGCGGCCTCCAGCGGCGCAGACATACGGAATGAAGATTTTCTGGCCAGGACGATTTTCTTATAGTCATTTTTCGTAATAGCGGCTAATTCCTCCGAAATAATATTTTGCCATTTTTTATCGCTTGGATAATCTTCGCGTTTTTGAATTTTAGGCAAGCGCGCCGGCAACACATGGGAGGAAAAATCAATCTTGCGCAGGTCAGCCAGTACTTTGTTTAAAAGACCCTGATTGAATTCTTCGCGGGTAATATTGCAGGCAAAGATGAATTGTTTTTTTTGTTTTATGAGTTCGAAACGGGGGATAAAAAAATAATGAGATCCGAAATCTTTCCAATTTTCATCCGAATTTTGAAAATCAAAGCACATACCGCCGTAATAGCGTAAGTGTTCTTGGTCGGGAGAAAGCCGCCGCTGCATTTCATCAAAAATGAATTGATGATTCATCCGGCCCTTTCCCGTCAGGACATGAGCGGCACCGGCGCACGCCACTTCCTCTTGGCCTTCCCGGTCGGCCCAAAAGAATTTGGGGAAATGATCTTGCCGCTGCAGCCAGGCAATAAGATCGGCCGATTCAATCTCAACGGCAAAACGCAGGATGGCCGCTTGTGTTTTACAAACCAAGGCCTTTTGATCAAAATCTTGGATCTGATCCGTGAGGGCCCCGATGGCTTGATTCACTTTGACTTTTTCACGCAGCACGCTCATCGACATATTAAACTTTATCACCTTTATAAATCGTTGCGCTACCAAAGGTCAGGGCTTGCGAACTGACGATTTGAAACCCAGCGTCTTCCAATAACTCGTAAAAAGCTTCGCCGGACGGAAATGTTTCAATAGTTTGATTGAGATACCGGTAGGCCTGGGCATTGCCCGAAACCATGCCGCCGACCAACGGAACGATCCGCCTTAAATAGAACAATTGCAGGCCGCGCAAGAACGGATCGGCGGGTAAAGAAAATTCCAGAATGATCACCCGCCCGCCTTTTTTCAGCACACGGAGCATTTCTTTTAAAACTTTATCCGGGGCCGGTGTATTGCGGATACCGAACGCCATGGTGACCACGTCAAAGCTTTCGTCAGGATAAGGAATTTGCGCGGCATCGCCTTTCTGAAAAGAAACCCTATCGGACAGCTGCGCTTCCCGCACTTTTCTTTGAGCGATCTTAAGCATCTCCTCGGCCAGATCTACGCCGCAGGCCGAATCAATATTGAAAGACTTTTTCAATAACGTGATCAAGACATCCCCTGTCCCGGTCGCCAGATCCAAGACCCGCAGGTCCCGGCGGCTCGGCAGCCAGGTCACCAAAGATTTTCGCCAGCCGCGGTCCAGACCGAAGGACAAAAGATGGTTCAGCTGGTCGTATTTGGGCGAGATCGCATTGAACATCTGCCACGATTCCGCCTTGGGTAAAACGAGTTTTTCTTGATCAATAGTCATAAATTTGACCCTACAAAATATCTGTCATCGTAACATAATTGGAAATGAATATCAAACGGGAATTATTTGCGGAATTTTAAGATAAGATGCGAAATCTCGACGAAGAATTAAACGAAATGTTCAGAGAGATACTTCTCGGCATCGAGGGCGGCCCGCCTTGGGCGAGGCTCGCCTTCAACTATTGTGTGTGTTCAGAAAGATATCTTTCCGCATCAAGGGCGGCCATGCAGCCGGTGCCGGCGGCAGTAACCGCTTGGCGGTACACTTTGTCCTGCACATCCCCACAGGCAAAGATGCCGGGAATATTGGTTTGGGTCGTTCCAGGCCTGGTTTTGATATACCCGGTAGGATCTAATTCAACTTGATTTTCCAGGAAGGTTGTATTGGGGAGATGGCCGATGGCATAGAAAAACCCGCCGGCGGAAATTTCCTGCTCCTGCTGAGTTTTAGCGTTTTTAATTTTGACACCGGTCACGGCTTTGTCCCCGGTGACTGCCAAGGGTAAAGTATTCCACAAAACTTTAATTTTCGGATTGGCTAAAAGCCTGTCCTGCATGACCTTCGAAGCGCGCATCACATCCCGCCGGACCAGGACGATCACTTGGCTCGCATATTTGGTTAAAAATGTTGATTCTTCGACAGCCGAATCACCTCCTCCCACCACCACCAAAACTTTATTGCGAAAGATCGGCAGTGCGCCGTCACAGACAGCACAGGCCGAGATCCCTTTTTGCCACAGTTTATCTTCCCCGGGAAGACTTAAACGTTTCGCCGTAGCCCCGGTAGAAATGATCACTGCTTGCGCTTCGACTGTTCCCGATTCGCTGAAAATTTTAAAAGGCTTGCTGTGAAAATCGACCTTCGTGACAGTCTCGGTCTTGATCCGCGTGCCGCATTTGACGGATTGTTCCCGCATGCGCACCATGAGTTCCGGCCCCGAAATCCCTTCGGGAAAACCCGGAAAGTTTTCAACCTCGGTCGTGGTCGTCAATTGGCCGCCGGCCGCGACACCTCCGGCATTAAACCCTTCAAAAAGCAAAGGGCTCAATTTGGCCCGAGCTGCATAAATCGCTGCCGTATGAGCCGCCGGCCCGGAACCTATAATAACTAACTTTTCCATGATTTAAAAATTGGGAAGTTTTTGATTATTCCAGCTTATAGTGGTCAAGAATTTTGGATCGCGGTTTGGGCTCAGCTGCCTTCACTTGGCTACGCAGAATTTCATCATAGGAAAGCTTGTTTTCATCCCGATAAAACAGGCCAAAGTAACGCTTGCTGTCGCAGGCTAACTTAAAAGCATTTTCCAGATTGTGCGGGTCATGCTCCACCAATTCGGTTTTGTCCGCGATCCTTTTGTCAGGAGCAATGCCTTGCGGATGTTTTAAGAAGGCAAACCAGTTGGTAGTCTTGTGATCAAAATTATTCGGGTCAAAATGCGGACAACGTTGCGAAATATGCACAAAAGCAAATCCCTTATGTGCGTACGCCGCCTCCAAGGTGCTCGTCAAATGATCGGGAATCCAATCCGCTGTGCTGGCGACAAAGGAAGCGCCGATCCCCAAGGCCAAACGGACCGCGTTGAGCGGCTCCAGATATGTCCCTTTGGGCTGGGTGTTGGTCGGATGACCTTTTCTCGTCGTCGGTGATGTCTGGCTTTTGGTAAGCGCGTACAATTCATTATCGTAAAGCATAAAAACACATTTAAAATTTTTATTAACACCGTGAATGAAATGGTTCCCACCGATACTCAAGGCATCGCCGTCCCCCGAATGGACGAACACATTCAAATCCGGCCTGGCTAACGCCAACCCTAAGGCCAGTGTGATGGGACGTCCATGGATCCCGTGCACTCCGTACGTATTGATATAATTGGGAGCGCGGCCCGAACAGCCGATGCCGGAAACATTGACCGTCATGGAGGGGTTGATCTGCTTGTCCACCATAAATCGCTTGACGCCCATAACGATCCCGAAGTCACCGCAGCCGGTGCACCAACGCGGATTCTCCGTATGCAATTCTTTAACCGTCAACGGAGTCGGCAAAGAGTTAGTTTGGGTATTTGTCGTGCTCATTTTCCTAAGAACTCCTTAATTTTATCTTTAATGTTGCGCGGGCGGATCGGCCGTCCGGTCGCACGGGAAATCATCGGCCGAACATCGACCAGTGTTTCGTTGCGCAGCAACATGGCCAGCGGAGCAGGTTTCAACTCATCCCCATAGGCCAGTTCAACGGTAAAAACTTTTTTATATTTCGAAAAAATGTCTTTGAGCATAAGCGGCAAGGGATAGACGATCCGAAAATGCATCCCCGCGGCGGAAAGGCCTTCTTTTTCGCAATTTTGCATCGCTTCTTCGATCGCTCCGCGGGTGCTTCCCCATCCCACCACCAGGATTTCAGCCTGCGGCGGGCCGAACATTTCCGGAACACGCAAGGCTCGCCGGATGTGATGGATCTTTTCGTTGCGGATCTCGTGCGAGCGATGATTCGTTCCGGCAAAATAATTGACCGAGCCGCTTTTGTCGGTATTTAAACCGGTGATGCGGCGCATGCCTCCGGGTGTCCCAGGGTTGACCTGCGAGGCACGGACCATTTCGATCGGTTCGCTTAATTTATTGATATGAAAACGCTCAAAAACAAAATCCGGGATATCATCAATATTAGTGATTTCGTTCACTTGGGGTTTATCAATGACCTTGTAACTGTTGGCAGTCTGAAAATCGCTCATGATAAAAACCGGCAGGCGCAATTTTTCCGCAATGTACCTTGCCATCTGCGGGGCATAAAAACAATCGATCACGTTGGCAACGCTGATGACCACCTTGGCGTTATCACCGTGACAGCCAAAAATAGCCGCTGGCAGGTCCGATTGCTCGGTCTTGGTAGGCATCCCCGTCGAGGGGCCGGAACGCTGCACATCCACAATGATGAGCGGGATCTCAGCCACGGCTGCATAACCTAAAAATTCCTGCTTTAAAGATAAACCCGGGCCGGAGGTACAGGTCACCGCCGGAACACCGCCATAATAAGAACCTAACGCCGTCCCAATCGCGGCAATTTCATCCTCGGCTTGGTGAACCATACCGCCGTAAGAAGGGAACTCTTTAGCCAGCGTGTGCATGATCGACGAGGCCGGAGTGATAGGATATCCGCTGAATAATTTAACACCGGCATCAATGATCCCCATGCCGAGCGACGTATTCCCATCGATCAAGATCTTTTCTTTATCCGTTCGGTCGGCCTTGCTCGGGACATCATACGAGAGCGGGATATTTTGCTTGGCGTAATTATAGCCGTGCATAAAGAGAGTGATATTCTGGTCCATGACCTCTTCTTTTAATTTTTTACCGAATGTCTTTTTGATTTCTTCCAAGAGAAAATCATTGGGCATATTGTAAATGCAGCTGAGCATGCCGAGATAATAAAGATTCTTCCCTTTTCCGCCGATCTTTTTAACGATGGCCTCGACTTCGGGGTCAATATTAAAAGGATACAGGCTGTAGCCGAGCTTGGTTACCCGCTTGCAAATCTTTTCGTAGGATTCTTCATTGACGGTCTTATCCCCCATGTCCAAAATCACTTGGCAATTAAAATTTGTCTCTTCATCATCCAACCGGCGATCCAGCACGACTTCATGCGCGGCCAGGATAAGGTCCGTGTCATTGCCGATGTTGGTAATGTCAAAATCCGCCAAACGGATGACAACACCTGACAAAGCCGGCTTGGTGCGCGGCGGTGGGCTGATTTCGGCAGGGATCATGGGCTCGATATAAACAAATTTCCCCATCTTGGCAAAGGCCCCGACCAGGATATCCCCGGCTTTTTGGGCGCCAAAGCCGGCATCCATGAGAAGCTCAAATCGGGTAACGTGGCGTGTTTCTGTGGTCATAACCTTTCCTTTAAATTTGTAAATCTATTGCAATATATCACTCTACAAAGAGTTCGCAATAAGAAAGTAAAATTTTCAAAACAGCCTGCAATCATTGTTTTTGATACTGTGGCCGCAGATCCGGGAAGCGTTTCAGCTGTACGCGCTCCTGCTCAAGCGAAAGCGAGGCGGGTGCCGCTGCTTCCTGGTTCAAAATTTCCTCAAGCTGATAATCCGACTTAATAACAAATCCAGCGTCTTTGATCATCTGCAGGGTGCGCGACTGATTGGAGCCTTTGGTGTTCAAATACCCGTCCATAAACAGCGAATTCGCCGGATACAAGGCCATCACTTCCATGCTGCGCAGATGAATTTCCCGTCCGGCAGCGACCCGGATCTCTGCTTTGGGATTCAAAAATCGATAGACACATAAAACCCGCAAACAATATTCCGGAGTTAACTGCGCGGAATGATCCAGAACGTTTCCCGGGATGGGAATTAAAAAATTGACCGGGATCGAGGGCGCTTCCAATTCCCGCAGACGATACGCGACCTCGAGAATGTCGTCCGCTGTCTCCCCCATTCCGATGATAAGACCTGAACAAATTTCAATCCCCACATTCTTGGCCGCCCGCAGCGTGTTTAACCGCTCTTCATACGTGTGCGTCGTGCAAATATTCGGGTAATGGCGCTGCGACGTATTCAAATTATGATTCAGCCGGTCCAGCCCCGCCTCTTTTAAAACCTGGGCTTTTTTTTGATCCAACAACCCGGTCGAAACACAGATCTGGATCGGATACTGGGATTTAATTGCGCGGATCAATTTTGCTAAATGGTCCACCCGATGCTGCGACGGCCCGCGTCCGGCAAACACCATGCAATAACGAAACGCGCCGGATTCATAGGCGCGCTTGGCTTCCGCCAGGATTTCCGCGTCAGGTTTTAAAGGATACTCATCAATAGCTGCTTGAGAACTTTTAGCCTGGGCGCAATAATGGCAATCTTCAGGACAGTGCCCGTTTTGGGCGTTGTTAATAATATGGATCGAAACTTCTTTGCCGGTAAATTTTTTGCGGACTTCGTACGCGGCATTTAAAAGAGAAAGCAATTCGATTTCGTTTGAAACAAGCAATTCCCGGGCGAGACTCTCTTCCAGAATTTCGCCGGCCATGCTGCGTTCACTCAGCTGATGATAAAAATTTCTATCCATAGATCTGATTTCCCTGATGTTGAAATTCTTGGGCTTTTTCGGTTAATCCCTTTTTTAAGGCTTCATCCTCGGATAAACCTTGTTTTTGAGCATACTCCCTGACATCCTGCGTGATCTTCATTGAGCAAAAATGCGGACCGCACATGGAACAAAAATGGGCCACCTTCGCCCCCTCCGCCGGAAGAGTTTGGTCGTGATATTTTTCAGCCGTCTCCGGATCAAGACCAAGATGGAATTGATCCCGCCAGCGGAATTCAAACCGCGCCTTGGACAATGCATTATCCCAATCTTGGGCATGCGGATGGCCTTTGGCCAAATCAGCAGCGTGCGCGGCGATCTTGTAAGCAATGATTCCGGCTTTAACGTCGTCTTTATTGGGCAAGCCTAAATGTTCTTTCGGTGTCACATAACAGAGCATGGCCGTGCCGAACCAACCGATCATGGCGGCGCCGATCGCCGAAGTGATATGGTCATATCCGGGGGCTACGTCCGTCGTCAAAGGTCCCAGCGTGTAGAACGGCGCTTCGTGACAAATTTTTAATTGCTTATCCATATTCTCTTTGATCAAATGCATAGGCACATGCCCTGGGCCTTCGATCATCGTCTGCACATCGTGCTTCCAGGCAATTTGCGTCAACTCACCCAGCGTTTCCAATTCGGCAAACTGTGCTTCATCGTTGGCATCGGCAATGCTTCCGGGACGCAAACCATCGCCTAAGGAAAAGCTGACATCGTACTGTTTCATAATTTCACAAATTTTTTCAAAATGGGTATAGAGAAAGTTTTCTTTATGGTACGCCAAACACCACTTGGCCAGGATCGACCCGCCGCGCGAGACAATCCCCGTCAGGCGCTTGGCCGTAAGCGGAATATAACGCAGCAACACACCGGCATGAATCGTAAAATAATCCACCCCCTGCTCTGCCTGCTCGATCAAGGTGTCGCGATAAATTTCCCAAGTCAGGTCTTCGGCCTTGCCATCCACTTTTTCCAGCGCTTGATAAATCGGCACGGTCCCGATAGGCACCGGCGAATTGCGAATGATCCATTCCCGGGTTTCATGAATGTTTTTTCCGGTAGATAAATCCATAACCGTATCACCGCCCCAGCGGGTCGCCCAGGTCATTTTCTCGACTTCTTCGGCGATGCCGGAAGAAATGGCTGAATTGCCGATATTGGCATTGATCTTCACCAAAAAATTGCGGCCGATGATCATCGGTTCGCTTTCCGGATGGTTGATGTTGGCCGGGATAATGGCCCGGCCGCGCGCCACTTCGCTGCGCACGAATTCCGCCGAGCATTGCTCGCGGATCGCGATAAATTCCATCTCCGGCGTGATCATTCCTCGACGGGCATAGTGCAGCTGTGTCACATTGCCGGCCGCTTTGGCACGCAGCGGTTTGGAAGGGGTCGGAAAACGGATATCCGCCAGCTGCGGATCACGTTCCCGGACTTGACGGTATTGTGAAGTTGCTCTGGCTAGTTCTTCGACATCGCCCCGCGAAAGAACCCAGTTTTGACGGACACGCGGCAGACCACGCGCAATATCGATCGAACCGGCCGGGTCAGTGTACGGACCAGACGTATCATAAAGATCTATGGCCGGATTTACGGTTTTATGACCTTGGTAATCGATCGTCTCGCTCGGTTGAACTCGTCGAAAAGGAACGCGCAATTCGGGATGGATTTTGCCGGAACGGTAAACTTTTTGCGACCCGGACAGGGGTTTATAACTTAAATCTAATTCTTGGGGAGAGATAGGCTTTCTGGCAAGGATGCTCGCATCCTTTTGAACTTGGATGATCATGGGGATCCTATAAATTTATGTAATCTCCTTGCGGAGTGTGTACCGTACGAATGATTCTATAACAAGTTGGTGTCATTATAGTACAAATATTTTTTCAAAGCAATTGTTTTGAAGGATTAACTGAAGGATGTGCCGCAGCCGCAGCTACTTTTGGCGTTAGGGTTGCGGTATTTAAAACCGCTTTCTTTGAGGGTGTCCACGTAATCGATTTCAATGCCGTTTAAGAACGTGAGGCTTTCCGGATTAATAAGAACTTGCAGGTCGCCTTGCTGAAAAACTGTATCGTTGTCATACGGGCTTTTCTGGAAACGCAGGTCATAAGACAAACCGGCGCAGCCGCCGGTCGTCACTCCAACCCTTAAGGCATAGCCTTCCTTGCCTTCTTTGGCCATCATGCTCTTTATTTTAGCAATGGCAGCCTGGGTCAAAGTGAGCGGCGGTTTTCCGTCCGTATGCGTTTTAGTAGCGTTTTGATTTATTTCATTCATGGTCATGACCTCTGTTAAAACTATAACACACCTCTCCCCGCAGTTCAATGCGCGTGTTATGCGGCAGTTTCCTCTTCCGGATAAAAAAGGGCAATGCTGTTGGTGAATCCGTGCAGGAAATTGCTCCCACCGACCGGACCGATCTCTCCGGCGCAAAAGAACCCGGCGGCGGGGACCGGTCCTACGCATTTTTGGATGATGGAAATATCGTGATTTTTTTCGCGGAATAAATTCTCTCCCCGGCCGTTGCAGGAAAAGACCAAAGCCCCCAGCGGTTTTTTATTCTGCTCTTTCTTGCGGTGGGACAGCAAAAGTTCATTCAGATCTTCAGTCGCTGTCTCGGCATCGCGCACGTGGAATTGCACCGTTTGACCAGTCTTCGCGTAATCGGTGATGACGCCGGCCCCGGTACTTTGATCAAGCGCGATGACGGTCCGTATCAAAAAATCACCACGCTTAAAATTGTGCGTATACTCATCCATGGCGATCCCCAGAAAAATCGCTTCCTGCGCCAAAAGACGGTCCCGGGCCGTCGCCTTCTGCAGGACTTCTTCAAGGACTTGAATAAACGGCCTGCCGGCCAAGGTGTAAATGATATTATTTTCTGCCCGGGTCACGATATAACTTTGGCCTATGGGACGGCAGCCCTGCGAAACAATGGTGCTCACACTAAAGTTCCCGACCAAAGCCACACCGACAATGCCTTCTTCGAACGATTCATTGTTGATAAAAAGCAGATTTTCTCGCGGCTGCATGGCTCCGCTGGCCAATCCTCCGATCACCGGACACCCTGGATAGACCTGGTTCAAACCGCTTAAAAATTCATGCATATCAAATAAAAACGGATCTGGGAGGATAAGGAACTTGGGATTTTCGTTGGGAAAAACATTAAAGAATTGGAGCCAATCATCCACCTGCTGAAAATCATCAAACTGAGTTTGGTTCAGGGAAAAAGGAAGAATTTTGACTCCCGGCAATTTTCCCAGAATTAAGGTGCTGGCCGGCAAACGCTCGATCTCAGCTTCGCTGCCGATGATCCCCGCGCAGGTACAGCCCAAAAGGTGATCGACCTTTAAACGCTTGCGCAAAAGCGCAATAACCTCGGCCATGGCGGTATTGCTTAGGCCGGAGACAAAAAGAAATCCAATGTTATAATCTTCGGCTTTCCCCTGGGCAAGTTCGTCAACGATCTTTGCGGGGTCGGTGGCGGTGGAAATTTGGTTGGTAAAGTTCATCATAGAAAACTGCATTTATATATTTTGTGTTTAGCATAACACCCTTTTTAGTTTTTCGAAATAGCTATTTTGGCTTTTTCGCAATCTTAAAAAGAAAATCAATTTTCCGGGGTTATTTTAAAGCGCGGATCATCAGGATAGGGATATCGGTGCGATGGCGGATATTCTCCGCAACGCTTCCCAGAAGGACATCCTTGAGAAAGCGATGACCGTGGGTGGACATAGCAATGAGATCACACCCTTCTTCGTGAGCGACCTTAAGGATTTCTGCAGGCGGATCACCGGCAAGAAGATAATTCTTTACGTCAAATCCTTCCCCGGCTAACTCTTTGGTGCGCTTTGTCAAATACTCTTGGTCCTGCTTGATCTCATCAGAGTCAGCCAAGTCAAGTTGTTCTTGGAAACGTGCGACATACCCGTCCGCAACATGCACTAGAACAAGCTTTGCCTTGGTCAAACGCGCCAAGGAACGTATGTGGGCCAGGATAGGTTCGTCGGTCGGAGAATTGTCTAAAGGAATCAATATTTTTTTATACATATGTTTACTCCCGAATAATTGTTGTTAATTTAACCACATGATCACTGTTTGAGCAAGCAAATAAACATTCAGAAAAACAATGACCACCGTAATAAGCCAGGCAAGTCCTTGCAACCAAAGTGGATTTACAAATTGTCCCATTTTGCGCTTATCGCCGGTAAACAAAACCAGCGGAATGACGGCAAAGCTCAATTGGAGCGAGAGAATAA
>Ga0155077_1041_pt3 | contig 11086 bp, 11 predicted proteins | sample RifCSPhighO2_01_FD_106045 | JGI IMG/M metagenome (GOLD analysis project Ga0155077, IMG submission 106045) | Omnitrophica WOR_2 bacterium RIFCSPHIGHO2_01_FULL_48_9
GTTGGGGAATGCGCGAGGCCCGGTATACCCGGTCCGAAACTGTCGGGTTGGGTTTTTCCAATACGCTGACGGTTATCGATGGGGAATGGATTTATATGATCGATCTGGATAAAAGGATCGGTAATAAGGTCAGGAATGAATTATTAAAAAAAGCCCTGGAACAGTCGAGCCCGGGTGACAAAGTTCCTCTGGGAAAGAGGATGATGGCGATCGCCGGCGGAGAAAAAATGGATAAAGAATTGATCGTTGAGAAAAAGTGCGACGTCTGGCAGATCGTGCCGCAGGGGCGTAAATTTTGGATGTGGAACTGGATCCCTTTAAAGAGTGAAACAAAGTCAGAGACCGTTGATACAACGTTTGCGGCCGCGAGCCTGCAGACCGGAGTAATGATCCCGGAAGAAAAATTTAGTATTCCGGAAGGCATACAATTTATTGAAGGCAACATCAGTGATATTTTATTGAGTTTGCAAAGGATGCCGGATTCAACCCTTTTTCAATAGACCTTTTTCTCGCCCATGGCACGAATTTTTTCTAAAATGAGTTTTTCTGCGATCCTGGTTTTCGTGATCCTCGCGTCCCGGCCGGCTTTGGCTTCCCTGGAGGGTGAGCGGATCACGCATCTTTTTGAGAAGCAGGCGGATTCCGTGGTGCTGATCGCCGTCTCGCAAAAAAACCATCAGGAGAATAAATTGGGCAGCGGATTTGTGGTCAGTGAAGACGGCTTGATCGTCACCAATGCCCATCTCGTCAGCCAGGCGGATCAGATCGTTGTTAAACTGCGCAACAACCGGGCCTATCGTAACGTGCGGATCATCGGGGCCGACGCAGAAAAAGATATCGCTTTATTGAAAGTGAACGCGCAAGGATTAAAGGCCGTCAAATTAGGGAACAGCAAAAAAGTGGAGATCGGCCAGCGGGTGGTCACGATCGGCAATCCGCTCGGCTTGGAAAGTACGGTTTCCGACGGGCTGATCAGTTCGGTGCGGGAAGGCGAGCCGGGATTTAAAATTTTTCAAACCAGCGTTCCTTTGTCGCAAGGCAGCAGCGGCGGTCCCTTGTTTGATCTCAAAGGCAAAGTGGTAGGGATCACCACGGCGTCTCTCTTGAAAGGACAAAATTTGAATTTTGCGATACCGATCAATTATGTCAAACCGCTTTTGCGGCGGGTGCGGCGGGAAACAGCGCAGGTTAAGGGATCGGCCAGACATTCTCATAAAGAATCAGCCCGGCGGAATATCCCCCGTTCCACAACTCCTTTGGCCTGGGAGGAAAGTATTGCGGCAAAATTTTATACGGTCCAAACCGGAGACACCTTGTACGGGGTCGCCAAGAAGTTCGAGCAAAGCGTTGAACAACTGCAAAATTGGAACCGCCTGACCAGTCCGACTCTGCGGGTGGGACAGCGTCTGCGGGTGAGGGAATAATATGCCGAAGATCGTTTTTGACATTGAAACCGTGGGGCAGGATTTTGATCTCCTGGACGAGGCCTCCAAAGAATATTTTTTAAAATTTGCCGAGACAGAAGAAAAGATCGAGGAGGCCAAAGCCAGCCTCAATTTTTATCCCTTGACCGCGCAGGTTGTCGCGATCGGCATGCTGGAGGTGGAGAGCGAGCAGGGGATCGTGTATTTTCAAAACGGCTCGCCGCAAAAAGAAAAATTTGTCGAGGGGAGCATCACATATATTTCCGGGAGCGAAAAAGAGATCCTCAATCATTTCTGGACGCAGCTGAACCGTTATGAACAATTTGTGACCTTTAACGGACGGGTCTTTGACTGCCCGTTTGTGATGATCCGCTCGGCGATCCAAAAGATCCGCGCCGTCAAGAATTTGGTGCCCTACCGGTACGATTACAAACAGCACGTCGATCTGGCCGATCAGCTGAGTTTTTATGACGCCCTGCGCCGCAAGTTCGGCCTGCATATGTGGTGCCAGGCCTTTGGGATCCAAAGCCCCAAGCAGGAGGGCATCACCGGCCTGCAGGTCAAAGATTTTTTTCAGCAAGGCAAATACCACGACATCGCCCGCTACTGCATGCGGGACATCATCGCCACTAAAGAACTGTATTTGTATTGGGAAAAATATATAAGATTTTAATCCCCCCGTCGCCTCGTTCACGTCGGAATATTCCCTTTTTTAGAAAACGCTTTCCGCAAAAGGCCGTTCCTATCTTCTTTTCCCATCTTTAGATGTTATATTTTCAATAGAAGTGTAAAAAGTAAACCATCCGCGAGGATGGGGCCTTCCAACCACTGGAAGCAGCGTTAAAAAGTACTCCCGACGCTGACAAAGCCAAGGACCTCACTTCTTCTCACCGAGGCAGCCTGGTTGCCACTAGAAATAATATGGAGGGTCAATAGTGCGCAACCAAAAAAACAATTGCGTAAAACTATTTATTTTGTTATTTTCTCTTTTATTCTTCCTATTGCGTATCAGCGAAAGTCACTCTGCAGTCCCCGACATGTCGCCCGGAATCTTTCAATTTGAAAGCCACGCCCCACTGACAGATGTCCAGATTGAAGGTCTCAAAATAGGTAATGATGGCGTATTTTTATACAAAATGATCAGCAGCCGTCATTTTGTCGGCGAAGCCCAGGGAGGCTTACCGCTGCCAAGCTATATTCGTAGCTACGCGGTTATTGATCCTTCGACCAAATATGGTATCAATCTAGCCAGCATTGATATGAGTAAGTTGCAAGTTTTCACAGAACCTAATAGCCCTATTATGCGCTGTCAAATCGATGTCCGCTTCTTTAATAACACGAATGATTACAGCTCTTATTTAACATCGCTGGGACTAGCCAATATTTTTAGATTTAGCGACAATTCTTATCATACGACCTTAATAGGATGCAGTCCCGGAACCATACAGACCGTAATGAACAATCTGATACAGCATGCAGCGGTTGATTTTGTCTCTCCTGCCCCAGCCTCTGTTCCAACACTCATGAATATCGGAACCAGAACCCATGCTTATGATATTCAAAATGGTCAGACCCCATTTAATAGTCCATACAAGGGGACATCCCTCAAATTTGGCCTTTGGGACGCTGGCGGTGCAAAAGATCATCTGGATTTTGGCTGGCGGCTGCGTTGGAGCGAGTGCCACCACTGGTCCTGCCCTATTTTTAGTCAATACAATGAAGACCATCCCACACAGACCATGGGGGTCGTATTCGGCGATGGAACAGCTAGCAGCGGCCTGCGAAAAGGGGTTGCTCCAGAAAGCGAAGGCTATTCATTTGATGTGTTATATGCTACAGGAGAAATGGAGTGGTTCCATGACATCTATGGCATGGAAGTTAGTTCAAACTCCTGGACTTTTGCCAATACAGGTCCGGGTCCAATAGTAGGAGGGAGCTTTGACACAATAGCATTCAACACCCTTGCCCGTCGGATCCACGATACTCCGATAGTCTTCGCAGCCGGCAACACTGACTGTAATGAGCAAGATCCCCCAGGCAATTGTCCCTATGCCATATTCGGCCTTTGGTGTGATCCCGACAATTATTGGCCGTCAACGGCTCCCCGGGGTGGACGTTGGGAGTGTCTCAATGTTCCTGCTGATAGCAAAAATATATTAACAGTCGGGTCAATTGACCCCAATGGACTGACTTCGGGCTTCTCAAGCCGCGGCCCTACCTACGACGGCCGTATAAAACCGGACGTTGTATCTCTAGGTGAAAATATCGTGACAACAACCGTGTCAACGACCGGGGCCAGTCTATACACAACTTGGGGTCTCGATGGAACATCCTTTTCCGCGCCGTCAGTTTCCGGACATGTGATCCTCTTAAAAGAATTTCTTAATGAAAGATTTCAAAATACGGGAAGAGCAACGGCGGACTATGAATCACCTCTGATCAAAGCCGCCTTGATCCACACCGCCAGAGACCTGGATAACCCCGGACCAGATTTTGGATCCGGCTATGGTGAGATCCAGCCCATGGCAGCGATGGATATTTTGGAAGGAAACAATTTTGTATTGGATACCTTTAACAATTACAATAAGCATCTTGTTAAAAAATACCCTATACCGCTTCCTGCTTGGATCAACGTGACTGAGCCGCTAAAAATTACCCTGGTTTACCTGGATCATGGATCCACTCCTGACAACTGGAACAAACCCAGAGATGAAGTCAGAGAGTTGGTTAATAACTTGAATTTAAGTTTTTGCGATGCAACTGGTGTGCCTATTGAGCACCCTTACAAACTCGATTGGCAGCATCCTTGGCTACCGGCCACCCGCGGATTCAATGATCGCGATAACGTCGAACAGGTTTTTGTTACGCCCGAAGTGATCCGAAACAATATGACCGTACAGACAACGCATTTGTACGCCTGTGTCCGCTTTCAGAATTATTTAAACTCACCGGATGTTAACCAAAAATTTGTTTTGATCATCGGCGATCTCAATAATTATGTGCCGACCTGCGGTAACGGTCACTTCGAACCTAATCTCGGAGAAGAATGTGACCGGGTCTACGGCGGAATTAACTATGGCGGAAAAACCTGCCAGGATTTCGGCGGGACGACCGGAGCCGACCGGTTGCTGTGCACGGCCCAATGCACCATCGATCCGATCCGTTGCCAATCGCCTCTGTGCGAAAATGACCGCAAAGATCGCGGAGAAATGTGTGATCCCACTGTGAACGACGACAGTTGTGCCCTGGGCTGCTACAGCGCGATGGAAGGTGAGGGAAAGGCCTGCAAATGCAGCTGTACAAACGATTCCGACTGTTACGGGACCGGCCGTATGTTTATGGTCTGTGAAAACGGAGTCTGCCAAGGATGCGGCGATGGAGAATTAGATGTGAATGAGGAATGTGATGATACCTCAGCGGCATTCACATCACAAGTGTGCGCGGAAAAATATGGAGAGCCCCAAGGGACCGCGCAATATTCCTGCTGGGACTGCGGCTGCGCCGGTGGAAACAACACTAATACATTTTATATGTGTAAAGGAAAGAAAGTTTTATCCAAACCGAAGTGCCAAAAGGATAGTGAATGCGGAAGAAACGAGATCTGCAATCCTGGCTGCCGCTGTGAACCCGGTTTTCGCTGTAAAGGCAGGCCCGTCAAAAAACGGCCCAGATGTCAGCAGGATGTTGAGTGCGGACCAGGGAAATATTGCAAATTTAATTGCGAATGCGCGCCAAAGTGCGGAAATGGGTTACCGGATGCAGGTGAAGAATGCGATCCACCCGGTTCTACATGCGGTGGGGCAAATGATGGCACCTGCGATAATTCTTGTCAATGTGTGTACTGCGGCAACAACCGCAAAGACATGGGCGAAGAATGCGATCCGCCGGGAAGCGCCTGCACTGTTCCGGGTACAGGCGCCGCAGGAACCTGTGATACGTATTGCGGGTGCGTTCAAAATGAAACTATCTGCGGTAATGGGACCGTAGAAGCAGGGGAAGAGTGCGAACCACCCGGCAGCCAATGCACTCAATGCCCGAGCAACTCAGGTACATGCAATGCTGTATGCCAATGCATTGATAATTGCGGAGACCCCAGTTACTGCAGCGACCAATCATCTGCGGCACAAGAGAATCGTGGAACCCTTGAATAAGTTGCAATTCATCCGCCTACGCCGGATACCACGGGCTTGCCAGTGGAGGAAGGCGAAAGAAGAAAAGAGGCTTCGGCGGATGTTCGCCCTTATCTGGATAAGGCGGATGAACCCGGCGAAGCCAAAAGCGAAAGCATTTTGGCGAAGACGGGTCATAATTTAGGTACCACGGCTAAAGCCGTGGGGCTTCATTATATTCCAATCCAATTAATTCATATTCTTAAGTAATTGCAATATAATATGTTATGATACAAATATTGTCGTGGCCGACCTTGCCGCAAGGCATAATATGTGATATATTTAAAACAAGCCGATAAAGGTAAACCCGGGGAAACCCGGGGACACAAAGCCAACAGGCCTACGTTGTCGCAAAACCGGGAAGGCCCTCAACCCCCCGTGGGGTGGGCATAAAATGACTAACTGGTGGGAATAGAGACAATAGGGCGGCTGGGTTGCCGAAGAGCGATGGGGATAAATCCCTGTCTTTATCGGCTCTTCTTTTTTCCTATATGACCTTTGTACAACTAAACAGAATAAGGAAGTCAATACCAGGTCTTTTCTTCTAGATAGCAAAGGTCTAATACTGGTTTCCACAGATTGTAATTGGTAGGGAAAAGACCAGTAGAGCCGTTTCACCGATCCGCAAGTTTTTCCGTTCTGCAATTCGTTCCGTTTTTCTTTCAAAAATCCAAAATCACCTGTCAGAAAAATTTGCTCTTGTGTTATAATGAACACCTGTAATTTAAAATTTATTACGGGGAACAGGAGCATGCAGGAGAAATTTATCCGGGTTTATCAGAAATTGGATATTCACGACATCCGGGATCATCTGCTGATCTACGGCGATCTGTCGGCGAGTTGTTCGAAATGCAAGCAGCTGGACATCAAGTTCGAGGTGTTCCGCTGCCCGTCGTGCCAGACCGATTTCAAATACGTCGCCTTCCGGAACGTGAAACAGCATCTTCCGAAGGTCCAGAAACTGCAGGAATCCCATCCCTACATCACTTTGGTGGATTATGACGATTATGCCCGGATCAGCGGGGCTTTGAAAGCCGAGGAGTTTTTGAAATGAGAAATAGAGGAATTAAGGCCACTCAACCCCTCAAATCCTTAACCCCTAAAAGCCTTTAAAAAGTTTCTAATATGATTAATAAATCCCGATTAGTTAAATTGACCCAAAAAGTCATTCGTTTTAATTCCGTCAATCCGCCGGGGAACGAATTGGCCCTCTCGAAATTTATCGAGAAAGATATGCGGTCTTTGGGCCTGGAGGTCAAAAAATATTCTTTTGAAAAAAACCGTCCCAATATTGTGGCGACGCTCAAGGGAACCCTGCCGCGGGCCCAGGCGGCCAGGGAAGCGGTGCTGATCACGCCGCATTTTGACACGGTCCCCATCGGGACAGGCTGGAAATTTAATCCGCTCGGCGGACAGATCCATCAGGGGCGCATTTATGGCCGCGGAGCGAGCGATGACAAAGGCAATCTCACCTGCTGTATGGAAGTGATGCGCAGTCTGGTGGAAGACGGGGCCCGGGTGCGCAAGGATATCATCATGGCGGCGACGGTTGATGAGGAAACCGGGAGCCATTGCGGCATTATTCCGCTTTTGGACAAGAAAATTTTGCGGCCGAAGGTGGCTTTGATCATGGATTCCGACGAGTTCGACACGATCATCGCCCAAAAAGGACTGCTGCATTTGCGGGTCCAAATTTTTGGAAAAAAGGCGCACGGCGCGTACAATTGGCGCGGGGTTAATTCCATTGAACTGGCGGCCAAGGTGATCGAAAAATTGAAGGCGCACCAATTCTCCGCCAAAGGCGGATCCGCCTCAGGCGGAAAATTAAAAAAACATCCTTTGCTCCATCCTCCGACGAAGAATATCGGAACGATCCGGGGCGGCGATAAGGTCAACATGGTCGCGGATTTTTGCGAATTTTCCCTGGATATGCGATTTTTGCCCGGGATGAAAGATAAAGCGGTCCTGCGAAAGATCACCGAGATCGTCGGCAGTGTCGCTCAAAAATTTAAGATCGAGATCGATGACCTGCAGCAACCGTATGAGATCGATCGTCACCATCCGTTTGTCAAAACGTACGTTGACACGGCGCGGCGCATGGGTTTTAAGGCCACGCTGAAAGGGAGCGAGGGGGCGACGGTCATTACATTCTTTAAAAAACACGGGATCCCGGCTTTTGCGACGGGATATGGTTCGTCAGGCACGGCGCACACCACCGATGAGTACGCGGAAGTCAATAAACTTTACCAGGGTTCGCGCTTACTGGAACGATTCTTAAAGGAGTACGATCAGCAATGACCCCGGCAAGTCATGTCGTGATCTCGGCGGCAACAGGCGGTATTTTTCTTTACTCTACCCATTCCTGGGCAGGAGCGGTGGCTTGTTTTTTTAGCGGGATCTTTATCGACCTGGATCACCACCTCGATTTTTATTTGGAAAAGGGAAAAATTCCCTTGCGCTACAGCGAACTGCTGTATTTTTGTGAAAAAGAAAAGACCGGAAAATTGTACCTGTTTTTTCATTCCTACGAACTGCTGGCGCTTTTCTGGCTCCTTATCATGTTCTTGCATTTAGGGTATTTTTGGAGCGGGTTGGCCTTAGGGCTCACGACGCATTTGATCGCCGACCAGATATTCAACCCCTTAAAACCGTTGGGGTATTTTTTGATCTACCGGATCAGAAATGATTTTGATAAAGCCAAAATATTCGTCGATGACTTCTATCACAGTCTTAAATAAAGCCCGGGTGCTGAGGCTGTGGCTGGCCCTGACGGTCTTTGTTGTGTGGCCGGGGTTGGCGCACGCCCAAAATCCGCCGCGGCCGCTTCCGGTGGGGGAATCGATCAGCTACACGATCAAAAAGTTTGGGGTCAAGGTGGGGGAAGCCACGTTGGCCTTTGGCGGGTTGGAAAAGATCGAGGGACGGGAATTTTATCGGATCACTTTTGTCGCCAAGGCGCCGAATTTCTTCGACGAGGAAAAGATATTTATCGATCCCCAGACGTTCTATCCCCGGCTTGTGCAGCGCAATTTGAATATCTTCGGCAAAAAAGAAAGAATCACGGAACATTATGATGCGGCCTCGGGAGATATTAAGATCGTTAAGGAGGCAGGCGGCAAAATTTCCGAACAGGTCATCGCGGGCAAGAAGAATGCCGATAATATTTACTGTTTTCTTTACCGTTTCCGGGGGCAGGGCAAAGCCGATAAAGGGCTGAAATTTACGATGCAATTGCCCACGAAAAATGTGCAGCTGGAGGTCAAGGACAAGTCCAAGGTCAAGGTGGCCGGCCGTACTTATGAGGCGGTTTACCTGGAAAGCGATCCCAAGGAATATAAGATCTGGTTCGAGGCGGGCCCGCGGCTGGTTCCGCTGCGTATCGACGGAGCCATGGGCATTGTCAACACCTCGCTGGTCTTGTCGGAATATCACCCGTGAAGCGGTATTCATCTTTTGACAGACCAAATAAATTGTGGTTTAATTGAAACTCAAAACGTAAAATTAAAGGTATTACCAGGCAACGGAATATGACCTACCCTGATAAAAAAGGCCATTTTGGCGAATTCGGCGGCAAGTATGTTCCAGAAACTCTGATGTCGATGTTCGAGGAATTGGAAAAGCAATTCGTGCGCCTAAAAAAGAGCAAGGCATTTCAGAAAGAATTTCATTTTTATCTTCAAGAATACGCCGGGCGCCCGACCAATCTTTATCTTGCCGAGCGCTTGAGCAAGCACCTTAAAACATTGAAGGTATATTTAAAACGGGAAGACCTGCTGCATACCGGTGCGCATAAAATTAATAACACGCTGGGACAGATCTTGGTCGCCAAGGCCATGGGGAAGCAGCGGATCATCGCGGAAACCGGCGCCGGACAGCACGGGGTCGCCACCGCAACGGCCGCGGCTTTATTTGGTTTGCCTTGCCGGGTTTACATGGGAACGGAAGATATCGAACGCCAGGCGCTGAATGTTTTTCGCATGAAATTGTTGGGTGCGGAAGTTTTTCCGGTGGACAGCGGTTCTAAAACCTTGAAAGATGCGATGAACGAAGCGATCCGCGATTGGGTCACCAATGTGCGCGAGACTTTTTATGTGATCGGTTCGGTGGCCGGGCCGCATCCGTATCCTTGGATGGTGCGCGAATTTCAGTCGGTGATCGGCCGCGAAGCCCGACGGCAATTCTTAGCAAAAGAAAAACGTCTGCCGAATTATCTGCTGGCCTGTGTCGGCGGCGGCAGCAATGCCCTGGGATTGTTCCATGCTTTTTTAAAAGATAAAAATGTCAAGATGATCGGCGTGGAAGCGGCCGGGGAAGGAATGCGCACCGGCAGGCATGCGGCCGCGATCGCCAGCGGTCAGATCGGTGTTTTGCACGGCAGTAAAAGCGGACTCTTGCAAACCAAAGACGGACAAGTGAAGATCGCGCATTCTATCGCGGCCGGCCTTGACTATCCCGGGGTCGGGCCGGAGCATGCTTATTACAATAAGATCGGCCGGGCCCAATATGTTACCGTGACCGACCAAGAAGCCTTGAATGGATTAAAACTTCTCTCGCGGGCCGAGGGCATCATTCCCGCCCTGGAAACGTCCCACGCGATCAGTTATTTGCAGAAGCTCGCCCGGAAGGTCAAAGGAAAAGCCAGTGTGATCGTCTGTCTTTCGGGCCGCGGGGATAAAGATGTGGGATCTTTAAAAAATCTGAATGGTTAAAATGTCACAAAGTCACCAGGTCACAAGTAGTTTTAAGTTTTTACGTGTGACGTTGTGACCATGTGGCCTGGTGACTTTTAAATATGAATCGTATCGACCAAGCATTTAAAAAATTAAAAAAGAGAAAAGAGAAAGCTTTCATCGCTTTTATCACTGCGGGCTATCCCAACCTGCATGTGACCGAGCAGCTGGTTCTGTCTTTTGAAAAAGCCGGCGTCGATATTGTCGAGCTGGGCGTGCCGTTCTCCGATCCCTTGGCCGACGGCAAAACGATCCAGGCCGCTTCACAGCAGGCGCTGCAGCACCACATAACGCTTGAGAAAATTTTCCAGATGGTAAAACGTATCCGCACCCGTTCCCAGATCCCGATCGCCTTGATGACGTATTACAATCCGGTTTTTCATCTGGGGGAAGAAAAATTTATGGCCCGGGCCAAGAGCGTCGGCGTGGACGGGGTGATCGTGCCGGATCTGCCTCCGGAAGAAGCCGCGTCCCTTAGCAAGCTGGCCCGCAAAAAAAGTATCGCTACGGTATTTTTTCTCTCGCCGACCACCACTCCTAGTCGTATGAAAAAGATCGTCGATGCCTCAACAGGTTTTATTTATTATGTTTCGGTGACCGGTATTACCGGAACCAGCCAAACGATCCTGGCGCAGCAGATCAAAAAACAGGTCACCGCGGCACGCCGTTTAACAGCTAAACCGGTGTGTGTCGGGTTCGGTGTTTCTGATGCCCGGCAGGTGAAGGCGGTCGCCCGGTTGGCCGACGGGGTCATTGTGGGGAG
>Ga0155077_1032_pt4 | contig 11058 bp, 9 predicted proteins | sample RifCSPhighO2_01_FD_106045 | JGI IMG/M metagenome (GOLD analysis project Ga0155077, IMG submission 106045) | Omnitrophica WOR_2 bacterium RIFCSPHIGHO2_01_FULL_48_9
GTTCTTGAACATTGGCGGCACAACCTGCCGGATGCGCCGTTGTACAAATAAATCCTCGGATTTTAGGTTGAATGATCATTCCATTCCCTTTGATAATTAACGCTATGATTTACTCTGGGATAGCGGTTTTCTTCGGCACGATGACAACTCCGGATGTGGTAACAGCAAAACGTTTTTTGTCTAATTCCAAATCATAACCGATCGTGGAGTGCGGCGGGATATTGACTTCTTTATCAATAATCGCATTCTTGATCTTTGAATGTTCCCCAACAACGACCCCTTCCATTAAAATAGAATTCGCAATATGCGCTTCCTTATAGATTCGCACGCTCGGCGAAAGGATCGAACGCTCGATATGCCCTCCGGTGATCACGCATCCCCCGGCAATGATGGAATCCAAAACCAAACCGCGGGCGGCCCCTGACGAGGTGGCCTCGCTGATCAACTTAATGGGCGGATACTGCGCGTGATACGTCCTGACCGGCCACGACTTATCATAAAGATCAAAGGCCGGCTTGGCGCTCACCAGATCCATATTGGCCTGATAATAGGCATCGCGCGTTCCGATGTCACGCCAGTACAACGGCTGATTATTGTCATCGATAAAATTATGCACATAAATTTTTCGCTTACGCTTGAGCATCTGCGGAATGACATTCTTGCCGAAATCATGGTCAGAAGGTTCTGCCTTGGCGTCCAGATCCAGCTCCTCACAAAGCACATCTTTATTAAAAAGATAAATTCCCATCGAAGCAAAAATTTGTTTTGGGTTTCCGGGCGGAGTCTTGGGGCTGTCCGGCTTTTCCTGAAACCCGCACACCCGCTGCTTCGCATCGACCTCAACGACACCAAATTGGCTGGACGTCTCCTTGGGCATCAAGACGCACGCCACCGTCATATCCGCGTTCATCGCCTTGTGGTAATCGATCATCTTGCGGTAATTCATTTTATAAATATGGTCCCCCGCCAGGATGAGCACCATGCGCGGGTTCAGGTCCTGGATCGCATAAATATTTTGATAAATCGCATCTGCCGTCCCTTTATACCAATCCGCCCCGATGCGCTGCTGGGCGGGGATCACATCGATAAATTCCCCCAGCTGGCTGGAGACAACGTCCCACCCGGCAAGGATATGCTTTTGGAGAGAGAAAGATTTGTATTGGATCAGGACATAAACTTTACGCAGGCCGGAATTGATGCAGTTGCTCAAAGTAAAATCAATAATACGGTAAATACCGCCGAACGGAACAGCCGGCTTGGCCCGGTCCCGTGTCAAAGGGTCCAACCGCTCGCCTTTGCCGCCCGCTAATACAAATGTTAAAACATCACGCATTTTTTATCTTATCTTTCTAAAAGATACTCCGCTTGAATGAAACGCAGTATTATACGACCAGTTCCCCGCTTTTGCAATCTTTTGACTGGAACATTATTTTCGCAGGGATTTCAAATTCTTCTTTAAGTCTTCGTTATCCGGAGCGATCTCCAGCCCGGCCTGGAACGCGGCGCGCGCCTTCTCTTTCTCCCCTAACGCTTTATAGCTGATCCCGATTTTATTGTGGACCTTTTCCAGCTCTTTATTGGTGCTCATGCCCAACTGATAAATTTTTTGTGCCCCGGCAAATTGGTCTTGCTCATAAAAAATATCTCCGATGACCAATAAGTCATTCAAGTTGGCAGGATTTAAGGCATGCGCTTTGGTAATGGTCTCCTCAGCCTTATCATACTGGCCGTCTCTCGCATACACTCTTGCCAAAAGAAAATATGCTTTCCCTTCTTTAGGATCGGCCTGGATCAGCGATTGGTACTGTTTGATCGCGTAAGCATACTCGCCCAGATCAAAATACGCCTGAGCCATATTAAACTTCAATTCCTTATTCCCGGGATCAAAAGAAGCGGCAATACGAAAATTTTCAAAGGCCTTTTGAAATTCCCCGCGCTTCCCGTGAATTTTTCCTAGAATTTTACGTGCCTCTATGCTGGCCGGATCGATCTTAAACGCCTGTTCCACCTCGGTGAGAGCCGCATCGTCCAGCCCCAACGACTCCAACGAGAATGCCCGGAAGGTATATTGATAAGCCGAGACCCGCCGGGCCCCAAGTTTGTACAGATCGAATGGCGTTGCCTGCCATTGCGCCAGGTCCAAAGCGAACCGGTTGATGAGTTTCTGGTGTTCCGGAGATCTTTTAACAAAAATAAAACCGTCATAATTGAAATACACCGGGACCCATTCCTGACTTTTATAAAAATATTCCACGATCTTCGCCGGGACCGGCTGGCCGATGGTGTTAAGCAACACGATCGTCACGCCCCGGTCAGCGGAGATCTGCTCAAAAAAAGCCATGTCTCCCTGGTGCCAGATCCGCTGATAAATATTCTTAAAATAATCCGCGCCGTACACTTCTGTCCGGCCGTCGATAAAAACCTTGATGTTCGGATAACAGCGTCCCACCAGATAAGCGCCGGAATTAAAATCGTTCAAAATATTTCCCCGCACGTTATTGTCCACCAGAAAATCCACGGCTTTATTCGGGAAATTTTTGAGAGAGATCCCTTCCAGGTCACTTTTCATTTCAAGCTTATCAAAGTCAAAGGTTCTCCCGGCACCCATCATCATGCCAAAATTGACCATCCAGAGGGCCAAAACAACTTTCAACAGCGTCGCCGTAATGTATTGAAATTTCTTATGAACAAAGCGCATCGGCAGCAAATCATTCAAAGAGATCGTCAAGGCATTGGTGACAATGACCAAATAGGCCGCAAAGGCAAAGAATACCAAATTTCTGACCGCGGCCAGAGAAAAACCGAGGAAAACCAGCCAAAAAAGCAACGCCCCCAGATCGATTCTCCGGCGGTTAAAAAGAAAACTGTAAGCCGAGATCACGATCATCAGCTTATAAAACGGCAGATTCTCAAGCGCAAAAACATTATTTTTAAGGATCGGTTTTTGCAATTCCTGAATATAATCAAAAAATATCCTGGATTTCCCCGAAAGCTGCAGCGAAATCTCGATCGGATACCAGGCCCCTTTCCAGGCCAAGGGATTCACCAGGCAGGCCAAAATCACGGCAAGCAATATCCTTTTCAGGTGCGCATATTCTTCATTCGTCAGCCGTCCGGTTTTGTTCCATTCGTAAGGGAGCTTCACGTGCCGTTTCAGCCATTCGGCGCTGATGGCGATCAGCACGAATACCGGGCCGAAAAAGAAAAACCCGTGCATATTGGTCCACAACACTTGCACAAAGAACAAAAAGAACAACGCCCAGCGCTTGTCGATATGGATCGACAAAACATAAATATAAAGAGTAAAAAAGAGTAAGCTGAAAATATCCGGACGGATCGTAAAACGCGTCATGTAGATGAGGAGGACCAACAAGAGCGAAAACGTCACGATAAACTGCTTGTCGCGGTTGTACCCCAGAAGCAGCAAAAGGACCATGGTAAACCAAACCACCGCGACCTGCATGCGGATCAACCCTTCAAATCCGCCGAGACTGTGCACGAAGTACACCAAGATCTGAAATAACCATTCATGATTGGTCCAGGGCCGACCTTCGATCATATACGACAGGATATCCACCGTCGGGACGAAGCTGTTCTGCACAATGAATTTCCCCACGCCCAAATGGAGCCAAAGATCCAGGTCCCGGATCTCTAAATGCGCGGTTAAAGCCACCACCCCGAACAAGATCCCGATCGAAATGAGTCCGGAAAAATAACTTAGCCTGCGCCAAAATGTGTCACTCATACCATCTCCCAAAAATTTTTATAAAACATGTTCCTTTATTCTTTCAGCTCATCCAAAAAATTTTTAAATTCCGGATTCTCCGGCTCAAGGCTGATGGCCTTTTCCAAGGCCTGCCGGGCCAAAGGTTCTTCCCCTAAACCCTGATAAGCCAAAGCCAATTTACCATGAATTTGGGCCAAATTTTTTTCCAAAGGCAACGCCAGTTCATAAATTTCTTTGGCAAGATCATACTTTTTGCGCTGATAAAAAACATCTCCCACCGACACCAGGTCGTCCGACTCAAAAACCGTCAATCGCTTGATTGATCTTACAATATCCATGGCCGCGGCATCGTGTTCTTGCTTGGCCTGGATCCTCGCCGACAAAAGCAGCGAAGCGGGCATGCCCGGTTTATAAGCCAAAGAGACCTGGCACTGTTCCAGCGCCTGCTTAAAATCTTTTTGCTGTTCAAAGAAGAGCGCCAGGCGGTAACGGACTTCGGCGTCTCGCGGGTCCAGGAGTTTAGCCACCCGCAGGACCTCAAACGCCTTGGCGTATGCTCCTTTCTTAAGATAAAAATCCCCCATCACTTTGTAGGGTTCGTCATACGTCGGCATGATCTTCATGGCTGCATACGCCTCGCCGAACGCTGCGTCCTGGTACCCCATCGTCGCCAGCGAATAAGCCCGGTGCATGTTTTGATACGGTTTAATGTTGGTCAGCCCCACCCGCGCCAGGTCCATCTTTTTTGTTTTCCAGTGCGCCAAATCGATTTTGTGCTTTTGAATGACCTCGGCATGCTGCGGCGCGTCCCGCAGAAAGATGACCGCATCATAATCCAAATACACCGGCACCCATTTTGCGTCCTGCGAGACCTGCCACAGCAGTTTCTGCGCAATCGGCGCATGCACGGAACCTAAGAACAACCCGTCAATCCGGTATTTTTCGACGATCTCATCAAAAACTTTTTTATCGCCCCTCCAGGCAAGGTCTTGCCGGTCAAAAAATTCCGCGCCGTACAATTCAGTGCGCCCGTCGATAAAAACTTTAATGTTAGGGAAAGCACGCCCCACCAGATAAGCGCCCGAATTAAAATCGTTGAAAAAATTTCCCTTAATATTATTTTGCACCAGAAAATCAACCGCCCGGTAAGGGAAATTGCGCAGGGATACGCCGCCGAATTCGCTTTTCCGCTGATACGTGTCGAAATCATAATAACCGCTGTAAGAAAGCCTTGTCCCATAATCCGCCAGGTATAACACAATCACAATTTTGATAAGCAAAGAAAAAATGTGCCGCATTTTGGCGCTGACCGCTTTTAATAAAGCCGCCTGTTCCGCCAGCAGTCCCGAGGTATTCACAAAAATCACAAAATAGGCCATAAAGGCAAAGTACGCGAGATTGCGGATGGCCGAGAGCGAAAACACCAGGAAGACCGCCCATAACAAAAGCAGATCGAGATTGATCTTCCGACGATTGATAAAAAAGCTTAAAAACGAAATAACGATCAATAATTTATAATGCAAATAAGGCGTCAGCGCCAGCGGATGACGCCAGTCCACCGGTTTTTGTAATTCCAATATTTTTGCAAAAAATATTTTGGACTCGCTGGAGAGATGACCGAGAATTTTAAGCGGATACCACGCGCCTTCCAGTCCCAGGGGATTGATAAGACAGGCCAGGATGAGGACAGCCAAGATCCCTTGCAATCTTCGGTATTCCTGATCGGTAAACCGGTCAACCTGGTTCCATTCATAAAGAAGACGGGTGTGGCGCTTCAGCCACTGGGAACCGACGAGGACTAAGGCGAGGCCCGGCCCCAAAATAAAGAATCCATGCATGTTTGTCCAAAGGATCTGGCTGATAAATAAAACCGGCAGCGCCCACCGGCGGTGAATATGATAAAACAAGATATAAAGAAAAAACGTTAAAAAGAATAGGCTGAACAAGTCCGGGCGAATGGTGAAACGGTCCCGGTAAACGAACAGCACCAAAAAAAGCGGAATGAGCGTGCTCAGCTGATTTTCTTTGTTATACCCTAAAAGCAATAAGAAGGTCAACGTCAACAGCACCACCACAACCTGCAGCAGGATCAAACCGTCAGCCCCGCCCCATTGGTTCGAAAAATACGCAATGATCTGAAACAGCCACTCATGATTCACCCACGGTTTTCCCGCCATTGTGCAAGAAAGCACATCCACCGACGGGACATAGCCGTTCTCGATGATAAACCGGCCCATCGCCAGATGTAGCCAAAGGTCCAGATCCTTGATCTCGACATTGGCCATCAAAGTCAAAAGGGCGCAGATCCCTCCGATGGCCAGAAGCCCGGCGAAGTAGCTTAACTTTTTCCAGAAAGGATCACTGAGCATAATGATCATTATTGTATAACAAAATGTCCGCCGCCGGTATCAACGAGTTGAGAATTTTCGCCCAGGACAATTTCGGTGGTTCTTTTCACAGGGCGATAGTCCAGGGCCGCGGCCAATAATTCTTTGGTGTAAGGGTGCTGCGGGTTCTTGAAGACTTTTCCCGTGGCGGCCAATTCCACGATCTTCCCTTTATACATGACCGCGACCCGCGCACTGATGCGGCGGACCACCCGTAAGTTGTGCGAGATAAATAAATAGGTCAGTTGGTAACGCTTTTGCAGATCCAACAGAAGCTGAATGATCTGCTCCTGGACCAAAACATCCAGCGAAGAAACCGCTTCATCCAGGATCAAAAGCTGCGGGTTCATGATGAGGGCGCGGGCAATGGCAATGCGCTGCCTTTCTCCCCCGCTGAACTCATGCGGATACCGGCCCAGGATGTCCGCGGGAAGCTGCACCGCCTCCAAGAGTTCTTCCATCCGTTTTTTCTGTTCATCCACGCTGGGATAGCGGCCCTGCTCCAAATGCATCGCCTCTTGGAAAACAGAAAAGATCGTAAAGCGCGGATCCAAACTGCTGTAAGGGTCTTGAAAAACCATCTGGACCCGGGAACGGAACGGTTTCATCTGCGCAAACGAGAACCGCGTAATATCCTGCCCCTCAAAAATGATCTCCCCGCTGTCCGCCGGATACAATTTCACAATCAACCGGGCTAAGGTTGTTTTGCCGCATCCGGATTCACCGACGATGCTCAAATTCTCGCCGGCGCGCAATTGCAGATCAACACGGTCCACCGCCCGCACATATTCTTTCGTCCCCCCAAATAAATCCTTGCGGGCCGGAAAATATTTCTTAATATTTTTTAATTCCAAAAGCATTTACTGGTCTTTTCCTTACCAATTACAATTTGTGGAAGCCAGTATTAGCCCTTTGTCATCTAGAAGAAAAGACCTAGTACATGGCTTCTCTAAAATACTCTTAATGAAGCCAGTACTGCCTTCATTAATCTTTTAGATAAGGCATGTATTGGCTTCCTTATATCTTTAGTTGTACAAAGGTCAATAACGAAACGCCTCCATGAGTTGCCGGGTAAAGGCGTGCTGCGGGTGGTGCACCACCGCTTCCGCCGGACCATATTCCACCACTTTCCCGCCGAACAAAACAGCCACCTCATCCGCCATGTGTTTCACCATGCCCAGATCATGCGTGATGAGGAGAATGGAAATTTTAAGTTCCGCCTGCAATTTTTTTAACAATTCCATGATATGCGCTTGCAAAGTCACGTCCAGGCTGCTCGTCGGCTCATCGGCGATAAGCAGTTTGGGGCCGGCCGCGATAGCCTGAGCGATCATCGCCCGCTGACGCATCCCGCCGCTTAGCTGGTGCGGATAACTGCGCGCCACACGGACCGGGTCGGAAATGCCGACGGTATGCAATAATTCCAAAGCCCTGGCTTTTCTTTGTTGCACAGCAAGCGACGTATGAATGATGAGAACCTCCTCCAGCTGATCCCCGATACGGAAGACCGGATTAAAAGCATTGAGCGGTTCCTGAAAAACCATCGCGATCTCTTTCCCGCGGATCTCCTGCAGGCGGCGGGCTGAGGCGGTGAGCAAATTTTCTCCGCGGAACATGATCTCTCCCTGCCGGACAGCGAGGCTCATCGGCAGTAATCCCAGGATCGAAAGGCCGGTGGTTGTTTTTCCGCTGCCGGAACCGCCGACCAGCGCGACAATTTTTTGCTCGCCGACAGTGAGATTCACCCCATCCACAATTTTTTGCGGACGCTCGGCATCGTTGACCGCAATGACCAAATTTTGAATATTTAACAGGTCCCCTGCCATCAATGGTTCCCTTCTGTTTTCAAGGTCGGGTCCAGGCAATCCCGCAGCGTGTCTCCGATCACATTAAAACAAATCACCGTCAAGAAAATAAAAACGCCGGGCAGGAGGATCCACGGGGCAAAATGGATCGGCACAATGCCCATGGCCTCCGAAAGCAAATTTCCCCAGCTGGCAGTCGGGTCCTGGATCCCCAGGCCGATCAAACTTAGCGCCGCCTCGCCCAAAATATACCCCGGAATGCTGAGCATGATCGCCACAATGGAATACGACAATGTGTGCGGCAAAATATGCTTGCGGATGATCGTAAAATCCGACAACCCCATGACCTTGGCAGCCAAAACATATTCCCGCTCTTTGAGCGAAATGCTCATCCCGCGGATGATCCGCGCCAACCCGGCCCACCCGATAAACGAAAGGATCACCACCACTGCCAAATAAATCTGCAAAGAATTAAAATTGTCCGGCACCGCCGAGCGCAGGGCCAGCATGAGATAAAATCCCGGCACCATCATGAACACTTCGCAAAAACGCATCAGAAAATTGTCGATTTTTCCGCCGTAATAACCAGCCACTCCGCCCACCAGCAACCCTAACGAAAAAGAGATAAAAACACCGATAAGGCCGATCGACAACGAGATCCGGCCGCCGTATAAGATCCGCGACAAAAGGTCCCGGCCGCGCGTATCCGCGCCTAAAAGATGCAACCGTCCCTCGCCGAGAACTCCGAACAAATGGGTCCGGCTGGGAATAAAACCTAAAAATTTATAAGGATCGCCTTGAACGAAAAGCCGGACCGGGAATCTCTGGGAATTATCTTCCACAAAAATCCTTTTATGATATTCATCGAACTTCAGCGTCATGCCATACACCTGCGGCCCGGTGAATCTGCCGGCCGCATCGACCCAATGCACCTTCATCGGTGGGCAATAAGAATAATTGCGGTCCTCATTATCATAGGAATACGGCGACAAAAAATCCGCAAAAAGCGCGCTGCCATAAAAAATTCCCAAGATAAAGACACAGACCATCGCGGTGCGATTTTTTTTAAAATTCTGCCAGGCTATCTGTAATTGACTCAACGATTTTTTATTCGTCATAGCGGATCCTCGGATCAGAACAGGCCAAAAGGATATCGGCAAGCAAATTTCCCAGCAAAAGCAGGATCCCGCCCATCAGCATGCTCGTCATGACCAGATACACATCTTTGGCGCGCACCGCCGTAAGCATCATAGAGCCCAATCCCGGCCAACTGCAGATGATCTCGGTCAAGGCCGCGCCGCCCAGGAGCCCGGACAATTCATAACCAAAAAGCGTGATCAGCGGATTCACCGCATTGCGCAGGGCATGACGATAAATCACCCGGTGTTCGGGAAGCCCCTTGGCGCGGGCCGTCAAAATGTACTGTTGCCGCAGGACCTCCAGCATATTGCCGCGCATGATCCGCTGCAATGCGGCGATGGACCCCACGGAGATGACCAGCGTCGGGATCGCCAAATGCCGCAGCAGATCCATGATTTTCCCGAACCAGCTGAGATCATCATAACCGGCACTGCGCATTCCTCCCAAGGGCAAGATCCCCCACTGGCTGACCGCATACAACAACAGAATCGCCAGAAAAAAACTCGGGATCGAAAGCCCGATGAACGAACCCAAAGATAGCACCCGGTCAACCCACTGATTCCGACGGACAGCCGCCCAAATCCCCAAAGGCAGGGCCACCGACCAGGTAAACAGCAAGCTCGCCAACGACAGGATGAACGTGTTCCACAACCGGCCCGAGATCAACTCAGCCACCGGAACATTGTAAAAGAACGAATAGCCTAGTTCGAAACGCAAAAGATTGCCCAGCCAATAAAAATATTGTTCCAACCACGGCTTATCAAGATGATAAAGTTTTTCGTACCGGGCAATGGTTTCGGGAGAAATTTGCGGGTTGAGCTTAAGCGAATCAAAAAAATTCCCCGGCGTCATCTGCATCAGGAAGAATGTCAACAGCGACATCGCGAACAGCAAAGGAATCGCCACCAGGATCCGTTTAAGAATGTATTTGGCCATTTTTATCTGTACTCAGGGTGAATATAAATTTCATCCAGATTATGGAACGCGCCGCCGTAACTGCTGGGCTTTAAATTCCCGAATTTATTGCGCACCGCAAAGATCGAACTGTCCAAGACCGTGTACACCAAAGGCAGCTGCTCTGAAACAATGACCTGAAATTCATCATAAAGCTTTTTGCGTTTATCTTCGTTCAATTCCTGCACGCCCTGATTAAAAATTTCGTCGATGCGCCTTTCCCAACCGGTCGCGGGTGTCTTCTGCTGCGGAAACCACATATGCAGTTGCGCATCCGAAGACCACACATTTTTTCCGAAGTGCGGCTCCACCCCGCCGGTTAATCCTAAAATAATGGCATCCCAGTCAAAATTGGCGGTCAGTTTTCCCACGAGGCTGTTAAATTCCAGCGGCACATAATTCACCTTCATTCCCAGTTTCTGCAGATCATGGCGGATGATCGCCGCGATCTGCATGCGCTCATTCGCCCCGGAATTGGTGTACAAATTGAATTCCACCGGATGGCCGTCTTGATCTTCAATGACCCCGTCGTTATTGCGGTCGATGAATCCCGCCTCGGCCAAGATCGTTTTTGCTTTCTTCAAATCATAGTCGTAGGTCACCACCTGCAGGTTATAAAAAAACCCGGCGCTGGGGCTCATCGAAGAATCTTGCGGATAGCCGAGACCGTTCATCAGGATGTCGATGATCTTCTTTTTGTCGATCGCGTGCGCCACGGCCTTGCGGAAATTTAAATTCGTGAACCATTTCAATTTTTTGGGATCCACGAACGGCTGTTGGTTTTTTGGATTGACCCCGGTATTCTGATTAAACGTAATAAAGTTGCTCCCGAACGCCGGGCCGGTCTCATAAACCAAAAAATTTCCTTTTTTCTCTGCCGGTTTCAAGAGCGGATAATCAATGCCCCGCAATCCATAATAATCCAGCTCCCCGTCCATAAATTTCAAAAGGGCCGTGTCGGCGTTCTGTACGATGAGATAAATGATCTTTTCGATATACGGCAACGCGTCGCCGGTGGATGATTTTTTCCAGTAACGGGGATTTC
>Ga0155077_1022_pt2 | contig 11052 bp, 15 predicted proteins | sample RifCSPhighO2_01_FD_106045 | JGI IMG/M metagenome (GOLD analysis project Ga0155077, IMG submission 106045) | Omnitrophica WOR_2 bacterium RIFCSPHIGHO2_01_FULL_48_9
GCCACGTCTTTGATCTCCGGTTGCTTTCCCAAAGGCAGGATGCGCACAAACGGTTCTGTCTTATAAAATTTTTTATAAATCGTGTGAATATTTTCCGCCTTGATTTTTTCTTTAAACTGCACATAAATCGTTTCCTGAATGCCGCGGTTGATCGGTAAAAGATGCGGGACAAAAGTGACTTCAACATTATTCCCGGCGATCTTCGATAGGTATTGGTTGATCTCCGGCGTATGCTGATGGTTGAGCACCTTGTACGCTTTAAAATTTTCGTTAACTTCCGAGAACATAAAGCCGAGCGCCACTTTTCGTCCGGCGCCGCTCACTCCGGATTTTGCGTCGATGATGATGGATTGGATGAGATCGGTCTTTGTTGAAACAAGTGGGGCGAGCGCTAAGATCGCTGCCGTCGGATAGCATCCCGGATTGGCGACTAGATTCGCTTTTTTAATTTTTTCACGATAGAGTTCCGGCAAGCCGTAAACGGCATTCTTTAGATTCGTCTTGTCTTTATGTTCCGTGCCGTACCATTTGGTAAAACTGGCGGCTGATTCCAGGCGATAATCGGCGCTTAAGTCGATGACTTTTTTTCCACCTGAGGCGCCCGCCTGCCGGACGGCCAGGGATCCGCCTTTGGCGGGCTTGCTCAGCAGCTGCGGGGCGAGGTCCATGGCGACCGTGTGCGGAACAGCCAAAATAAAAACATCACATTTTTCGATCGCTTTTTGGGCGTCAAATTTGTTACAGACCAGATTGGTGTGCCCTTTGAGTTTGGGCCAGATTTCTTCTGCCGCGCCGGTTGTGTTATTGGCGCTTATGTATGTCACGCGTACCCCGGGATGCTTTAAAAGTAACTCAAAAGCAGTAAACCCGGAATAACCGCTGATTCCAATAATTCCAACCTTTATCATGGCTTGCTCCTTTGAATTCTGTAAATGTCTTAACTGCTTCATAAGACAGTAGTTGTGACAAAATAATAATGGCCTATCTTAAAATAAAAAACCTATCTCGTCAACTCTTTTATCGAGGGAGATAGGTTTATTTTCCGTCTGAAGATTGTAAAATTTACTGGCTTAACGCTTGACCCACTGGAATCTCTTCCTTGCTCCCTTCATCCCCGGCTTTTTTCTTTCCTTCATTCTGGGGTCGCGTCTGAGCAATGTAGCTTTATTGATCACGGTTTTGCTTTCTGGGTCGGATGAGGACAGAGCCCGGGAAAGGCCTAAACGAAAGGCTCCGGCCTGTCCAGAAAGTCCGCCGCCCGTAACGTGAGCGCTGATATCAAATTTAGTTTCGGCATTGGTGAGTCGCAAAGGAGTCAAGATCTGAATGCGATCCGTCTCGCGAACGAAATATTTCTCAAAAGCACGATCATTGACGGTGATTTTTCCCGTTCCTGGAGTGACATTGACCCGTGCAATCGAACATTTGCGTCGACCCGTGCCAGCATATTTGACCATTTCTACCATTGTGTTCTTTTCCTTTTTATGAAAAACTTAAATTTCTAAAAGAATCGGTTGCTGCGCTTCATGCGGATGCTTGTCACCGGCATAAACGCGTAATCGTGTGCGGATCTTGTTGCCCAAGGCACCTTTAGGAATCATGCGATTCACTGCCAGGCGTAAGGCCTGAGTCGGCCGTCGGGCTAATAGACTTTCCAGGCTTGTCACCTTGCGTCCGGCCGGATAACCCGAATAAGTCTGATATTTCTTATCGGTTAATTTTTTGCCGGTAACGCGAAATTTTTCTGCATTAACGATGATGACCATATCCCCGGTATCCATATGCGGCGCAAAGGTTACCTTATGTTTACCGCGCAAAATAGCTGCGGCCCGGGTTGCGATGCGGCCGAGGATCTTGTCTTTCGCGTCGATCACGTAATACTTTTTTTGAATATCTTCCGCTTTGGGAGTGAATGTTTTCTTAATCATGGCTTTATCCAATTTGTTTAGAATGACAGAGTTACGTAAATGTTTGTAAAATATAACATCTTCTCAAAAAAAGTCAACTAATTTTTCTGCTTAGTATTTTATCTCAAGCAGGCACAATCCCTGGGGTTTGGCCGTATATCCGGCAAAGCGGCGGTCTTTTTTACGGAGGATGTTTTTTATGCTTCCCGGCGGCAACCGGCCCTGCCCGATCTGCACCAAAGTCCCCGTGATGGTCCGCACCATTTTATAGAGAAACCCATCACCGGTGATATCGATATAAATGAAATCCGCTTTTTTTCTTATGGTGAGGCTTTGCACGGTGCGTACGGTATTCTTGTCTTTGGTAAAAGCCGGATCAGCCGCCATAAAGGACCGGAAATTTTTGCGGCCGATAAGCTCTTTGGCCTCCCGGCGGAGCAGCGCCACATTGACCGGCCGCGGAACATGCCAGCAAAAATTCCGCAGCTGTGCCGACGGTTCCCAGCGGTTTAAAATCGTGTAGCGGTAAGTTTTTGTTTTGACCTTGTACTGCGCATGGAAGTTTAACGGAACCGCTGCGATCTGACGGACTACGATGTCACCGGGCAAATTGGCATTTAAGGCGCGTTGGATCTCGGCAAGTTCCATTTTTGAATGAACTTTGAAATGGGCGACTTGTCCGAAGGCATGCACCCCGCTGTCGGTCCGGCCGGCGCCGATTAAACGGGTGGATTTTTTAAAGATTTGCCGCAGGGCTTTTTCTATTTCCCCCTGAACAGTGCGGTGCCCCTTTTTTTGAATCTGCCAGCCTTCAAAATCCGTGCCGTCGTATTCAATGGTGAGTTTGATGTTGCGCTTCACAGTTTTTTGATTAATATCTCGGCGATTTGGATAGCGTTGAGTGCGGCACCTTTGCGAATATTGTCCGAAACGATCCACAAGTTGAGACCATTCTTGATGGTTTCATCTTCGCGTATTCGGCCGACAAAGGTGTCATCTTTTCCGGCGGCTTGCAACGGTAAGGGGTATTCGCTTTTGGCCAGATCATCGACGACCGCGACCCCGGGCGCTTTGCGCAACAGTTGAATGGCCTTGGCGCGCGTGATCTTTTTCTTGGTCTCGATATTGACCGATTCGCTGTGCGCAAAAAAAACCGGAACGCGCACGCAGGTCGCCGTTACTTTGATGGAATTGTCCCCCATGATTTTTTTTGTTTCATTCACCATTTTCATTTCTTCTTTGGTGTAATGATTGGATTGAGCAACATCAATTTGCGGGATCAGATTGAATGCGATCGGATGCAGGAATTTTTTAGGCGGTAGGCTGGGATTCTTCGACTGTTCCTGCAATTCGGCGATCGCCTCCGAGCCGGCCCCGGAAACCGATTGATACGTCGAGACCACGACCCGCTTGATCTTGGCATAATCATGCAGCGGTTTGAGGGCCACGACCATTTGAATGGTCGAACAATTCGGGTTGGCAATAATGCCTTTGTGTTTTTTGATGTCCTGCGGGTTCACTTCCGGGACGACCAAGGGAACATTTTTGTCCATGCGGAATTGGCTGGTGTTGTCGATCACCACGCATCCGGCCTTGGCAGCGATCGGCGCCCAGAGCTTGCTGATCTCCGCTCCCGGCGAGAACAGACCGATCTGCATGTCGTCGAAGGAATGTTCATTGACTTTTTCGATCGGAATGCCGTCGATCTTGTCGCTGACATCGCTCGTCGACAAAAGGCGCAGTTTATTGACCGGGAAATTCCGCTGTTTGAGAATTTTATAGAATTCCTGGCCAACCGCGCCGCGGATGCCTAAAATGGCAACGTTATATTTTTTCATAATGAATCCCTTATAAATTCTTTACGACCAGATCTCCCACTTCTGTCGTGGAATATCCCATCTTCCCGGCAGCAAGATCTTTGAGCTTTGTTTTCACCACTGTTTTGACGGAATCTTCAATGGATTCTGCCGCGGCGGTCTCTCCGATTTGGCGCAGCAGCATCCCCATCGCACAGATCGCGGCCAGCGGATTGATGACCTTCTGCCCGGTGTATTTGGGTGCTGAGCCGCCGATCGGTTCAAACATGGAAACGCCCTGCGGGTTGATATTGCCTCCGGCGGCGATCCCCATTCCCCCTTGGAGCATGGCGCCGAGATCGGTAATGATATCCCCGAACATGTTGTCGGTCACAATGACATCGAACCATTCCGGGTTTTTGACGAACCACATCGTGGTCGCATCCACATGCGTGTAACTCGTTTTGACGTCGGGATATTCCTTGGCCAATTCATGAAAAGTTCTTTCCCACAGATCCCAGGCAAAAGTCAAAACATTGGTCTTGCCGCACAAAGTCAGCTGTTTTTTCTTGCCGTATTTTTTGGTGTACTCAAAAGCATAGCGCAGACAGCGTTCCACGCCTTTGCGGGTGTTATAAGAAATTTGAATGGCAACTTCCCCGGCTGTTCCCTTGTCCTGGAACTCGCCCATGCCTTTATAAAGGCCTTCGGAATTTTCGCGCACGACGACGAAATCGATATCTTCGGGTTTTTTATTTTTGAGCGGGCAAAAGCGTTCGTCAAAAAGTTGGATCGGACGCAAATTGATATATTGGTCAAGATCAAATCGCAAACGCAGCAGGATCCCCTTCTCGAGAATCCCGGGTTTGACGTCCGGATGGCCGATAGCCCCCAAAAACATGGCGTCAAATTTTTTTAATTCGGGAATGGCGGAATCAGGCAGAACTTCCTTGGTCCTTAAATACCGCTTACCCCCAAAATCAAAATGCACGGTTTCATATTTGAATTGGCGTTTCTGCGAAACCGCCTGCAAGACCTTCAATCCTTCCGCGACGACTTCCGGGCCGGTTCCGTCTCCGGGGATGACTGCAATTTTATAAGTTTTCATAATTATTTTTTCCTTTGATATAGTTCACAAGTATAGCACAAAATAAATCTTCAATAAATTATTTCCTAGGAAGGTGCGCGAGGGTTATTCTTTAAATTTTTTTACGACAATACACGCGTTATGGCCGCCAAATCCCAGGGAATTGGACATAACCGTCGTCAGGCTGGCTTTTCGGGAAACATTGGGGACGTAGTCAAGATCGCATTCCGGATCAGGGGTTTCATAGTTGATCGTGGGCGGAATAATGCTGTCGCGGATGGCCAAAACAGAAGCGGCGAACTCCACCCCGCCGGCAGCACCCAGGAGATGGCCGGTCATGGATTTTGTGGAACTGACCGGAACTTTTTTGGCAAATTCGCCAAAGATTTTTTTGATCGCCAGAGTTTCAACCTTGTCATTGAGCTCGGTCGAAGTTCCATGCGCGTTGATGTAAGAAATGTCCTGCGGTTTTAAACCCGCGTCGCGGATGGCGAGTTCCATGGCCTTGGCGGCCCCGGCCCCGGTCGATTCCGGAGCGGTAATATGATAAGCGTCAGAGGTTCGGCCGTAACCGACAAATTCTGCCAAGATGTGAGCGCCTCTGGCTTTGGCATGCTCTAATGACTCTAAGATAGCCACCCCTGCCCCCTCTGCCATGACAAACCCGTCCCGGTTGAGTTCAAACGGCCGACTGGCCTTTTCCGGCTCATGGTTGCGTTGGGTCACGGCTTTGAGCGCGCAGAACCCGCCTAGGCCCAAAATCGTTGTGGCGCTTTCTGTCCCCCCGGCGATCATGACATCGGCATCGCCATATTGAATAAAGCGTGCGGCATCGCCAATGGCGTTGGTGGCCGTGGCACAGGCCGTAGCGACACAGGTATTCGGCCCGCGCGCCCCGGTGTTGATGGACACTTGGCCGGCCGCTTCATTGATGATGATTTTGGGAATGAAAAAAGGAGAGATCCGGCTGGGTCCTTTTTCTAAAAATTTTTTAAATTCATCTTCGATCGTGTCAATGCTGCCGATCCCGGAACCGATGAGGACACCCATGCGATCAAGGTCAATGTTCTTTAAATCAAGATTGGCGTTGCGGATGGCCTCGTTACTGGACACAACGGCAAATTGGACAAAACGGGCTAGATGGCGGGCTTCTTTTGACGAAAAATGGTCAAGCGGATTAAAATCCAGGACATCGCCGCAGATCTGGCAGTCAAATTTACTGGCGTCAAAATGGGTAATAGGACGGATCCCGCTTTTTCCGGCAATCAGCGATTTCCAGAAATTTTCAACGCCAATTCCCACCGGGGAAACAACCCCTAGACCAGTCACTACAACACGTCGTTTTTGCATAGGCACCATATAGACATGCCCTGACGTATAAGTCAGGGCATAGATGGTTCATTTTAAAATTGCATTAACCAATTGTCGGTTTACTTTACGGCGGCTTTTTCTTCGATGTACTTAATGGCATCGCCCACTGATGTCATTTTTTCGGCATCTTCATCAGGGATTTCGACATTAAATTCTTCTTCAAGAGCCATGATTAACTCAACGGTGTCCAGTGAATCAGCTCCCAAGTCATCAATGAATGATGCTTGCGGGGTTACTTCTTCAGCTTTGACACCCAGTTGCTCTGCAATGATTGATTTTACTTTATCTGCGACTGCCATTGGATAGCCTCCTTTTTTTCTTCCAACTCAAATATTATATGGCCATACCGCCATCAACAACAATTGTTTGGCCGGTGATATAGTTTGCTTCTTTTGAAGCGAGGAACAAACATGCGCCTGCGACATCTTTTCCCGTTCCCAAGCGGCCTAAGGGAATGGATTTGAGAATCTGCGCGCGGGTTTCTTCCTTTAACTGCGCGGTCATATCGGTCATGATATAACCGGGAGCGATTGCGTTCACCGTGATGCCGCGGGAAGCAATCTCACGCGCGATAGATTTGGTGAAACCAATGATGCCCGCTTTACTGGCGGCATAATTGGCTTGACCGGCGTTTCCAGTGATTCCAATGATCGAGGCAATGTTGATGATCCTACCCTTTTTCGCCTTCAGCATTGCCTTGGTAATAACTTTGGTGCAATTAAAAACCCCTCGAAGATTCACCTGAATGACATCATCCCATTCACTTTCACTCATCCGGAGGAGTAAATTATCTTTTGTAATGCCTGCGTTGTTAACTAATATATCAATGCGATTATATTTGTCAAGAATTTTGTTAACGGTTTTCTGAACACTTCCAAAATTTGTGACATCGCAGCCAAAACCCTCAGCCCGGCAACCTTGGGCGGTAAGCTCGGCACTGGCTTTTTGAGCGATTTCATCATTGCGGCCGGTTATGACCACCACGGCCCCCTCACGGGCGAAGGCCTGCGCAATTTCTTTCCCTATCCCGCGGGTGGAACCGGTGACCAAAACGATTTCATCTTTAAAATTCATTCTTTCATAACCTCTTAAATCCAAACGTATAATAACAATAGAAAGTATTTTTGCAAGTTAAAAAAATAAAAAGCGTCCCGTACTGCGGAACGCTTTTTATTTTGAACTGTTTATGGAATTTTATCGTTTACAACAATTCGATTTCAACGTTGATGAGCCCTTGCCTCGTAGGAGACAATTCCCTAAAAGCACGTTCGGTAAGATCGATGATTCTTCCTTGGTTCACAAGACGCTTATGCGGTCCCCGGTCGTTGACCCGAACGATAATCGATTCACCTGTATCTTTATTCGTCACACGCACCTTCTGATTGAAGCGGACTTTCCACATGGCACAGGTCAGCGCGGTGTCATCAAAGACTTCGCGATTCGCCGTGTGCCGGTTGATTCCGGGGGAATGCCGTGAATACCAAGAAGCTTTGCCTAAACGGATTTGACGCTTGCTTGGCACAGGTTCAGCCTTTTCTGCTTTGGACAGCTGACTGGCCAGCATAAGCATCGCGAATACTGTTGTTAAGGCAACTTTCTTTGTTTTATGTCTCATGTTAAACCACCTCCGAAGTGCAAAAAGGATAACATATCTTTTTTGCAAAGGCAAACTTTTTGATAAGAGTGGCATTCTGCAACATATTGTAAATAAATGACTTACATTCTATCAATGGCTGAATAGAAGATTTTTAAGAGAAATAAAACCGGTTGAATGTAAAAAACAGGCTGATAATAAACGACTGAAAATATCAATTCAAATCGATATCATCGTACTTACGCTGCGCGCCGCGCGGGAAAGAAGTCAAGGAGACGATCTCGCCATTTTGCAGCATCGTTTCGATCTTTTTTCGCAAGAAGTATTTCATGAAGGAGCGGGTCACGGGAAAAAGCAGAATCAGGCCAAAGGTGTCGCTGATAAATCCGGGCGTCAGCAGGAGCAGCCCGCCGAACAAGATCAAAACACCGTCATACATTTCCTCGGTAGGCAATATTCCCTGCTGCAGATTCGCCTGGACTTTACGCAGGACCAGAAATCCCTGGAACCGTGCCAGCCAGGCTCCGATGACACTGATCCCGACCGTCAGAAGAATGGTATTTAAAACGCCCAGCTGCGTTCCCACCTTGATGAGAACCGCCAACTCGAGGACCGGAACGACCGTAAATAATAAGAGGAGCAGTAAAAACATTAATGTGGCAGATCAGGGATAAGTTCCAAAACAGATTGTTTTAAGAAATCGCGTTCATAAAAATCCGGATCGATCACTTTGTTGTTCCATACCAATATGTCGAGATCGATGGTGCGGGGGCCGAATCTTTTAACCTGCAAGTCCCGTCCCAGGCTCTTTTCAATATCTTTTAACTCGGCGCGTAAAGCATCATAATCCAAATTTGTGGCAAGCAGGACAGCGCCGTTGATAAAATCCGGCTGTGATTCGGGGCCCAAAGGTTTTGTTTTGACAAAAATCGACTCGGCCAGCACTTTAAAATTTTGCGCAAGGATAGTGCGTGCTTTCTCTATATTAGCATGGGGCTGAATGTTGGAGCCTAAACCGATGATGACTGTATTCATGGCCTTTGAGCCGTGAGGGTTACCGAAACAGATTCCGCAAAACGCAAGGCTTGCGGCTTGTCAATGCGCACCGTGGCCGCTTCCACCCCGCGTGTTTTTAAGACGATATCTAAAATTTTTGCCGTCAGTTTTTCTAGAAGGTAATATTTGGAAGACTCGACATGTTTGATGATGGCCTTGGTCAATGTCTTGTAATCGACCGTATCTTTGAGCTTGTCGGAGCGGCTGGCCGGCTCGGCATTGTAGTCAATGGCGATATTGATGAGGATATCCTGCTCCTTTTTGCGTTCCCAATTATTGGTGCCGATGATCGCGCGTAAATGCAGGTCGGTGATATGAATAGTAGCCATCAATGTCTCCTAAATTAAGTGCTCTCCCCCATCGACAAAAATGATCTGTCCGGTGAGGTAGGTATTTTTGACTAAAAACTCCACTGTTTGAGTAATATTCTCCAGGTCGCCTTTACGTTTGAGTGGAATATTTTTTATTAGGCGCTTGCGCTGTTCCCCCGCGGTCTGTTTGGGCGGCAGGATAAATCCAGGGGCAATCCCGTTCACCCGGATATCCGGTGCCAAGGCCACGGCAGACAATTTGGTTAATTCCGCCAGGGCTTTTTTAGAGAATAAATACTCAAAGTGGTCGGTTCGGTTGTCAACGATATGCGTGTCCAACAAGTTAATGATCTGTCCTGGTTTTTTCAGCTTGGCAAATTCGGCGGTGAGGATATACGGTGTCTGGACATGCAGAGCAAAATTACGTTCCAAATTCTCCGGGTTGTAATTGTTCAGGGTGGATTTTTCAAAAATTGAAGCGCTGTTCACGATAAGATTGAGATCGCGGAATTTTTTGTAAACACGCGGGATGAGTTCTTGGGCTGTCTGTGGGTCAAAAAGGTCTCCTTGAAAAATCTCGCAGCGGCCCTTCCGGGCGCGGATCGTTTTGGCCAGATTCAAGGCCTCTGTCTGTGAATGGTTGTAATGGATGGCAACGGTGTACCCTAGTCCGGCCAGTTTCAAGGCAATGCTGCGCCCGAGCCGCTGTCCGGCCCCGGTGATAAGGGCTGTGCCTTGTTGCTTAGAAGAAGCCATGAATTTTACGGGTTATTTGATGAGGCTTAAGAATTCACTACGGGTTGAAATTTCACGGCGGAACGCGCCCAGCATGCAGGATGTTTTCATGACGGAGTTCTGTTTTTCTACCCCGCGCATCATCATGCACAAATGCTGCGCCTCGATGACCACCCCGACGCCTTTGGCGTCCGTGTATTTTAAAATTGTTTCGGCAATTTGTTTGGTCAGATTTTCTTGGACCTGCAGGCGGCGGGCAAAGACATCGACAATGCGCGCCAGTTTAGAGAGGCCTAAGATTTTTTTGTTAGGCAGGTACCCAACGTGGCATTTGCCGAAAAACGGCAAAAGGTGATGTTCGCAAAGCGAATACAACTCGATGTCTTTGACAATGATCATCTCATCATTGTCAGATTCGAAAACCGCATTGTTGATGATCTTGTCGAGATTGTCCTTGTAGCCTTTGGTGAGATACTCAAAGGCCCGGGCCGCGCGTTTGGGAGTATCCCGCAGGCCTTCCCGATCGGTGTCTTCCCCGATGTATTTGAGCAGATTTTTGTAATAATCTTCCATGAATTTCCTTTTTTACATTTTTAGAGACAGTCGAATATAGCACACAGGATATCTGCTGTCAATTGACATGGACTATGCTATAATATCGCTTAATTTTTAATCCAGAAATAAAGGAATTCGGTTATGAAAATTGTCACGGACTATCACATGCATACCCTCCTGTGCGGGCATGCGGTCGGTCAGCCTAAAGAATACGCGGAACACGCCCTGAAGCTCGGTTTGGAAGAGATCGGTTTTTCGGACCACGCCCCCCTGGTTTCGCATGAAGACCCCAAGATCACCATGAATTTGAAGCAGCTTCCGCAGTATTACAAGATGATCGAGGAAGTCCAGGCCAAATTTAAAGGGCAATTGAGCATTAAAATGGCACTGGAAGCGGATTTTATCCCCGGTTTTGAAAAAGAAACCAAGAAGATCCTCGCGGATTACCCTTATGATTATGTGATCGGCTCGATTCATTTTATAAAAAATTGGGGATTTGATGATCCGGACACGCGCGATACCTGGGACCAGATCGATGTCAACCGTGTGTACCATGATTATTATGAACTTTTGCGGCAAAGCGCCCAGTGCGGTTTATTTGATATCATGGGGCATGTGGATCTGGTTAAAAAATTCGGCC
>Ga0155077_1109_pt1 | contig 11020 bp, 13 predicted proteins | sample RifCSPhighO2_01_FD_106045 | JGI IMG/M metagenome (GOLD analysis project Ga0155077, IMG submission 106045) | Omnitrophica WOR_2 bacterium RIFCSPHIGHO2_01_FULL_48_9
GTAATTATTTAAGAGGAGGAGTACAATGGAAAGCCGAGCATTGGGAAAAGGATTATCAGCGCTCATTCCGAACAATCCAGAAGCTGTACGCGGTGAAGGAGTTAGATTTCTAAAAACGACTGCGATCAAAGATAGCGCCTTGCAGCCGAGAACCAATTATGACGCACAAAAATTAGCCCAGCTGGTAGAGTCCATCAAAGAAAAGGGTGTTTTGCAGCCGATCTTGGTGCGCGAAAAAGAAGACGGCTATGAAGTGGTTGCCGGCGAACGGCGCCTGCGCGCGGCGCGGCAATTGAATATCGTCGAAGTCCCGGCCATTATCAAAAAAGTTTCTGATCAGGAAGCGTTGGTCTTGGCGCTGGTGGAAAATATTCAGCGCGAAGAATTAAATCCGCTTGAGGAAGCGCAGGCCTTTAAAAAGTTGATCGAAAGTTTTGGTTTCACGCAAGACGCGGTGGCGCAATCCGTCGGACGGGACCGCTCCACCATCAGCAATCAGCTGCGGCTTTTGAAATTGCCCGAGGAGATCCAAAAAAGTCTTTTTGAGGGGCACTTATCCGAAGGGCATGCCCGCGCACTGTTGGCGGTGGAAAGTTTTCTGCACCAAAAAGAAATTTTTGAATATGCCGTCAGCAACAAAATATCGGTGCGCGAATTGGAAAAGATCATCCGCGAAGGATTGCAGTCTGGTTCTCGACGAGAAAAAGCAAAATCGGCCAACCGGGATCAGAATGTCGTTGCTTTGGAAGAAAATCTGCAACAGGTTCTGGGGACCAAGGTCCGTATCAATGCCAAAAAGAAAAGTGGGAAAATTATCATTGAATATTATTCCAACGGAGATCTGGACCGCATTATCCAGCGGTTGATAAAATAAAAAATATTTTTATGAATAAAATAGAATCTATACTGGTTGTCATCAAACCGGACGGGATGAGCCGTAAATTGGTAGGGCCGATTTTAATGAAACTCTCGGACACAGGGGCCGAGCTCTTGGCTATTCGGCTTTTGAGGGTTTCGCGGGAGTTGGCCGAGGCGCATTATCAGCACATCAAGGGACAGCCGTTTTACGAAATCACGATCCGGCACCTTTTGGGGGAGTATCATCCGCAAAAAAAAGTTTTGGCCATGGTTTACCGCAGAGAAGGCGCGGTTAAAAAATTTCGTATCCTCACCGGCGCGACCAATCCCCAAGAGGCCGATGCGCAGAGTATCCGCGGACTTTACGGCCACGTCACCAAGGACGGATTATTTGAAAACATCATTCACGTTTCGTCGGATCCGAAAGAAGCAGAACGGGAGATCAAGCTTTGGTTCGAACCGGCCGACATCAACGAGGAAATATTCCCGACCAAAGACATTAAACTGAACTCAATCAGCAAGAAAGTTTGGGCCTAAAACTATGATTAAAGGAATGACGGGTTTTGGCAGTGCCCATTTTTCAAAGGGCAAGATCAAGGGCGTGGTAGAAATCAAAAGCCTCAACCATCGCTACTTTGACATAACTTATTATTTACCTCCGGGTTTTGGCTCGGTGGAAGATAAAATCAAGCAGCTGTTGAGTAAAGAAGTCGACCGCGGCCGCGTGAGCGTTGCCGTGAAGTTGCAGCAAAAACCCTTTGCCGCCTTTTCTTTTAACAAAGCCGCCGCCCGGCAATATGTGACGCAGGCGAAAGCCCTCGGCAAAGGTTTGGGTTTGCAAAACGATCTTTCCTTGTCCGACATCATCAAGCTTCCCGGTGTGGTGGATAACAATGATACGACTATTACCTTGGAGGAATGCTGGCCGCTGATCGAAAAAAGTTTAAACAGTGCTTTAAAAAGTTTGGCCGGGATGCGCAAGCGCGAAGGGCAAAGTCTGGCGCGCGATATACAGACCCAATTGAAAAAAATGACCAGCCAAATTCAACAGATCAGATCCCGCGCCAAAATCATCCTTGAGGAAAAACGCAAAGAATTAGTGGACGACGAATTTGCTTCTTTTCAAAAAAGCAATGATGTCAATGAAGAGATTGCCCGCTTAGCGCATTATATCGACGAGCTTAAGCTTTTGCTGCGGGCCGCCGTGTCTTCGGGGAAGAAGATCGATTTTATTGCGCAGGAGATGCAGCGCGAGACCAATACGATCGGCTCCAAACTGCAGGATAAAATTGTTTCGAATGCAGTGATCTCTTTAAAAAGCAAAATCGAAAAAATCCGCGAACAATCACAAAATATTGAATAAGCAGACCTCTTCATGAAAAAGGGCAAGATCATTATCATGTCCGGCCCTTCCGGTTCAGGGAAGACAACGCTCTCCAATAAGCTTCTGGCGAGCCGGATTTTTAAAGGCAAGATCGTTAAATCGATTTCTACGACCACGCGGTCAAAGCGGCCCGGCGAACGGCACGGCCGCGATTACCTTTTTATCAGCCGACAGCGGTTTTTGTATAAAAAGCACGCCGGGCATTTTCTGGAGTCGCAAAAGGTTTTTGACAATTATTACGGAACGCCCAAAAATAAGGTTTTGGAATTGCTTAAAGCAGGCAAGAATGTCCTTCTGTGCATTGATGTTAAGGGCGCCAAGGTGGTCCGCAGGCAATACCCGCAGGCCATGACTATTTTTCTTAAAGTTCCGTCTTTGGCGGTTTTGCGCAAGCGTCTGGCGCGGCGCGGCACAGAGCAGCAAAGCACGTTGGCGCTGCGTTTAAGGATCGCGCACCGGGAATTAAAGGAAGCCCGCTACTATAAGCATATTGTGATCAATGATGACTTGGAGTTGGCGTATAAAAAGATAAAAAATATTTTATGTAAAGAGTTGCAAACAGAATAGTTGGCGCAAAATTGAGCCGCTTTTGGGTTTTAAGTTTTTTTTGACAACCGGGCCGGTATATGATATATAAGAGCTCTGTTTCAAGGGGGATTTTAACGACGAAAATACCACAAAGCAATTAGGATAAGGGGGAAAAAGAAAAATGTCATATCAACCAGTAGAGAAATTATTGGTCAATTCAGGCAACAGTGTTTACAAACTGATTCGTTTGGCAGCCAACCGCGCCATGGAGTTGGCCGAAGGCAAGCCGCGCCTCATTGAGAAAACCTCATCCGAAAAAACCGCTACCATCGCCCTGGAAGAAATCCTCGCCGGTAAAGTTAAACTCAAAGACGCTGAAAACGGAAAGAATTAAATTTATGGCTAAAAAAATTGTCCTGGGCGTGACCGGGAGTATCGCCGCCTATAAATCCGCTGATTTGGTGCGGCGTCTGCAAGAAAAAGGTTATGAGGTCACGGTCATCATGACCGCGGAGGCCGAGCGGTTCATCTCCGCCTTAACCTTGGCCAGTTTGTCCGGCAAAAAAGTTTACCGCGATATGTTTGAAGGCGACGGTTCGGCCTGGCACATGAGCCACATTGAGTTGGGACAAAAGGCCGATGTGCTGTTGATCGCCCCGGCGACCGCTAATATGATCGGCAAACTGGCCGGCGGCCTGGCCGATGATTTATTGTCCTGCACCGCCTTGGCAACGAAGGCCAAGATCCTCATTGCTCCCGCGATGAACGAGGACATGTACCAGAATAAAATCGTGCAGGAAAATTGCGCAAAGTTGAAAAAATACGGCGTGGAGTTCGTGCCCCCGGTCGTCGGGAAATTGGCTTGCGGTATCGTCGGCGAAGGACACTTGGCGGATTTGGAAGATATTATCAAAGCGGTTGAGAAGGCGGCCAAGAAATAAATGATGGCGTGGTAGCCTCCGCCAAAAAACTTGGCGGATCAGCCACGATTTGTGGCTGAAAGTGGTAAGGCAGGATAAAACTTATGGCGTGGTAGCCAAGTGGTAAGGCAGCAGTCTGCAAAACTGCTATACATCGGTTCAATTCCGATCCACGCCTTAAATTATCCGCCCAAAACTATGGCGGATAATTTAATTCCGAGCATTTTTGCGAGGAATCTAATATTAAGGTCTCTCGCAAAAATTGCTCGAGACCAATTCGTGTATAAATTTATGTTCACTATCGTTCCATAAATTTAACACTCATTGGGCAAGTGGTGGAATGGCCCATGCTTCGCTAAAAGGCTTTCGCGTTTAGCTTCGCAGGGCTTGCTTAAGGCATCATGGATGGCACGCAGCCTCGGCGAAGTTAAACATGTAAATATTTAACGAAGACGGGCAAGTGGTGGAATGGCATACACGCAGGACTTAAAATCCTGTGGCCGCAAGGCTGTGAGGGTTCGATTCCCTCCTTGCCCACGAAAGCAGAGTTAAGAACTAAGAATTAAGAGCTAAAAAATTCATAATTTTTTATAATTTAGATCTTAGTTCTTAAAGCTTAGTTCTGATTTTTTTGGACCCATAGCTCAGTTGGTTAGAGCGCTTCCTTGACATGGAAGAGGTCAGAGGTTCGAGTCCCCTTGGGTCCACCATTGAAAAATTAAATGTCAAAATTCATTCAGATAAATTTGAGTTTATTAGTTTGCTTGGTTTATTTGGTTTGGCCAAGCCAGTGTTTTAGTAACGATAATGTCGAAGAACTTTTGCAGTTAATAAAAGCGGAAGAAACCGTTGCCGGCGTCATTGCGAATTTAAAGAAAAATCAAGAAATGATTTTGATGGATTTTCGAAATAATAATCCATTGCGATCGTTAGGAGGACCGGCACAAGACATAAGCAAAGAAAATCAACAGGCCAGAGATGAGTTGAAAAGTATCTGGAAAGAAATGGATAAAGATTTTAAGTGGGATACCATCAAGGAGCGAGTTAAAAAAGAATATTTAGCACGATATTCTTCTCAGCAAATTACACAGTTTTGCGATCGAATAAAATCTGAAAAAGATAAAATTAAAATGGCGACATTCGTTGTTCAATCAGGCTTATATGATCCACTAGATAAGATTATTCAAGAAATTTTTAATGAAAATCAAGCGAAATACGGTTCCTCGAGCAAACAGCCATAAATGGAATACAAAACAGATATAGATAAGTTGCGCCATACCTGCTCGCATGTGATGGCCCAGGCAGTGAAAGAATTGTGGCCGGAGGTTAAGGTCACGATCGGCCCCGCGATTGACAACGGATTTTATTACGATTTTGACAAAAAAGAGCCTTTCTCGATGGAAGATTTAGCCAAGATCGAAAAGGGCATGCGCCGCATCATCGAGAAGAAATTGCCGATGAAGCAAAGTTCGATGAAGCGGGAAGAGGCCATCAAGCTCTTTGACAAGATGCATGAAAATTATAAAGTCGAACTTATCCAGCGGTTAGAAGATAAGGAAGTTTCGATTTTTCATACCGGCAATGAATGGTTTGATTTGTGCAAAGGGCCGCACGTCGAGCATACCGGCCTCATTAAAGGATTCAAGCTGCTTTCGGTTGCGGGCGCGTACTGGCGCGGCGATGAAAAAAATCAAATGCTGCAGCGGATTTACGGGACAGCATTTTTTTCGCAGAAAGAATTGGATGAGCATCTGCGCAGGCTGGAGGAAGCGGATAAGCGGGATCACCGCAAGATAGCCACTCAGCTGGAGCTTTATAATATTTATCACGAAACGGCCGGCGCGGGGCTGGTGTTTTATCATCCGGCCGGGGCGATGCTGCGCAAAACCATCGAAGATTATGTCCGCGCCCAGCATATCCAGCGCGGCTATGATCTGGTGATGACCCCGCATATTTTAAAGGGTAAACTTTGGGAGCAGAGCGGTCATTCGCAATATTACAAAGATAACATGTATTATTTCAAGGTCGATGAGGAAGAGTACGCGGTCAAGCCCATGAATTGCCCCGGGCATATTTTGATTTATAAATCAAAACTGCGTTCGTACCGCGACCTGCCTATAAAATTTTTTGAATTAGGGACCGTGTATCGCCAGGAAAAAGCCGGTGTCTTGCACGGGCTCTTGCGGGTGCGCGGGTTTACGCAGGACGATGCGCATATTTTTTGTACGCGGGGACAGCTGCGGACAGAAGTCGTGTCGGTAATCGATTTTGTTTTTGCGGTGATGCATGATTTTGGGTTTAACGATCTGGAGATCGAATTGAGCACGAAGCCGGCGAAATATATCGGCCGGGACGAAGACTGGGAAACAGCGACGCGAGCGTTGGAAGAGTCTTTGCAGCAGAAAAAATTGAGTTATCATATTAATGAAGGCGACGGCGCTTTTTACGGCCCCAAGATCGATATCAAGCTGAAAGACGCCCTGGGCCGGCCGTGGCAGTGCGCGACGATCCAGTGCGATTTTTCTTTGCCGGAGCGATTTGACTTAAGTTTTATTAATGAAAAAGGCGAGGCCGAACGTCCGATCATGTTGCACCGGGCGATCCTGGGAAGCCTGGAGCGGTTCATGGGGACTTTGATCGAGCATTACGCCGGTGCGTTTCCTTCCTGGCTGGCGCCGACGCAGGTCCTGCTCATTCCCATTCAGGAAAGCCACGTCAGTTATGGCCAGAAAGTAAAAGAAGATTTACAAAGTCAGGGCTTACGGGTTATAATTGACACCAGAAATGAAAGCCTCAACAAGCGTATCCGCGAGGGGACGCTCAAAAAGATTCCTTACATTCTTATTGTGGGCGATAAAGAAATAGCGGATCATAAAGTTGCGGTGCGCCGTTTTGGCGTCGGAGATCAGGGGAGTATCCCTCTGGAGGCTTTTGTGCGCGGCATTCAAGAGGAAATTTCACAGAAAAAGTCTTAATATAAAAAAGCAGTCTTTAAACAGGAGGTGGGACTATTTATAAGAATATTCGAATCAACGAACGGATCAATGTCCCGGAAGTGCGGGTCATCGGTCCTAATTCAGAGCAGTTAGGGGTCGTCAACATCCGCCGAGCCATAGAATTGGCCCGGGAACATGAGCTGGATCTCGTCGAGGTTTCCCCCACCAGCAAGCCGCCGGTGTGCCGCATCATTAATTACAGTAAATATAAATATGATCAGGAAAAAAAAGAGCGCCGGGTCAAGAAGAACCAGAAGATCGCACAGCTCAAACAGATCCGGTTGAAACCCCACATCGATGAGCATGATTATCAAATCAAGCTGCGGCAGGCGGTCACTTTTCTCAGTAAAAAAGATAAAGTGAAGGTTAATCTGTTTTTCCGCGGGCGCGAATTGTCATACAAAGAGCAGGGCGAGAAAATTTTAAAGCGGGTGATTGCTGATTTGCTTGAGCACGGACAGGCTGAAAAATCCCCCTCGATGGAAGGGCGGATCATGTCTGTCTTGATCATTCCTAAGGCGAGCAAGGTCTAGGATACTTTAAAAGGAGAAGGTCATTTAAGAAAGGAAGAAACCATGCCGAAACTGAAAACCAACAGATCGGCGGCTAAGCGTTTCCGTTTTACCAAAAAAGGGAAAATCAAAAAGCGCAATGCCGGCCGCAGACATATTTTAGGAAAAAAAACACGCAAACTGAAACGCAAGCTGCGCCGCACCGGGTATATCTCGGCCAAGGACGCAAGGCTTATAAGGAGGTTGTTACCCTATGGTTAGAGTGAAGCATGCCGTATCAACACGCCGACGAAAAAAGCGTCTTTTAAAACGCGCCAAAGGGCAATTTGCCCAGCGCAGCAAACGCTATCGACAAGCCCAGAAATCCGTTGACCGGGCGCTCGTCTATTCCTATCGCGACCGCAAAGTGCGCAAACGCGAATTCCGCAGTCTTTGGGTGGTGCGCATCAATGCGGCCTGCCGCGAGAACGGAATGACGTATAGCCGTTTTATCAAGGGTTTGATTAACGCAAAAGTCGAAATTGATCGCAAGCAATTGGCGGAATTGGCGGTCAAATCTCCGGCGGCGTTCAAGAAATTAGTTGAAATAGCCCAGGCAACCGTTCCTGCCGCTGCCAATTAATTTTCCGTGAAGGAATCTAATTATGGCGTGGGATTTTGAAGCAATTGCCAAGCAAATTGACGAGGAAATTAAAACAGTTTCCGACAGCAAGTCCTTGGAATTTTTTAGAATCAAGTATTTAGGAAAAAAAGGGCTGATTGCAGAAATGTATTCAGCCCTTTCTTCGCTCTCCGCAGAAGAGAAGCCCACCGTTGGAAAAAATGCCAATATCCTGAAGAATCGCGTCACGCAATTGATCGAAGATAAGAATCAAGAGATCGCCGGCCTGCAGAGAAATCAATCGTCGAAAGATTCCTTAGATATCACTATGCCCGGCGTTGCAACGCCCATCGGGCATCGGCATGTCTTGACCCAGACCATGGATGAGATCTGTTCGCTGTTCGAGAAGTTGGGGTTTGTCGTGCAGGAAGGGCCGGAAATTGAATCTGAATTCAATAATTTTACGGCGCTGAATATTCCGATTGATCACCCCTCCCGCGATGCGTTTGATACGTTTTATTTGGAAGAACATGATCCCCATAAGAATGACCGTTATCTTTTATTGCGTAGCCATACTTCCCCCGGACAGATTCGGATCATGCAGGAGCATAAGCCGCCTTTAGCGGTCGTGATTCCAGGAAAAGTTTATCGGCCCGACGCGGTGGACGCCAGCCATTCGTTTATGTTTCATCAAATTGAGGGATTGCTGGTCGATGAGGATGTGAAATTTTCGGACCTCAAAGGGCTTTTGACCGTTTTTTGTAAAAAATTTTTTAATGAAAAAATCAAAATGCGTTTTCGACCGCATTTTTTTCCTTTTACAGAACCGTCGGCCGAAGTCGACATCTCGTGTTATAAATGCGCGGGCAAGGGATGCTCGGTGTGCGGCCGCAAAGGCTGGCTGGAGATCATGGGCTGCGGCATGGTGAATCCCAAAGTTTTTGATGCGGTCGGATACCCAAAAGGAAAATACACCGGACTCGCTTTCGGCATGGGCGTGGAGCGGATCGCCATGCTCAAATACGGTATTCCCGATATTCGTATCTTTTTTGAAAATGACGTGCGGTTCTTAAGGCAGTTTTGATATGAAAATTTCCCTCAAATGGCTCAAAGATTACATCGCGCTGAGCGTGCCGGCCGAACAGCTGGCCCATCGTTTAACGATGGCAGGCTTGGAGGTCGAGAAGATCACCGACGTCAACGGCGACAAGGTTTTTGAATTGGAGATCACGCCGAACCGTCCGGACTGTTTGAACATTGTCGGAATCGCGCGTGAGGCCTCCGCCATCTTTGGTAAGAGTTTAAAGCTCCCGGTCATTAAAAAGAGTTCTTCTCCAAAAAATAAAACACCTATTTCTATCGACGATAAACAAGCCTGTTCACGGTACATAGGGGCGGTGATACGTAATGTTAAAATCGGCCCATCCCCGAAGTGGCTGAAAGAACGCATTGAATCTATCGGCCTGCGCCCGATTAATAATGTGGTTGATATCACGAATTTTTGTCTTATGGAATTGGGCCAGCCGCTGCACGCGTTTGATTATGATAAATTAAGCGGCGGGAAAATCATTGTCCGACGGGCGAGATCCGGAGAAAGTCTTGTCACGATTGACGGGGTGGAACGCAAGCTTGATCCATCGATTTTAGTGATCGCCGATGAACGGCGGCCGGTGGCGATCGCCGGGATCATGGGCGGAAAAAATACCGAGGTCACAGCGGTAACAAAAAATATTTTATTGGAGAGCGCATGTTTTGATCCGGTTCTGATCCGCCGGGCCGGCCGCAAATTAGGGTTAAGCAGCGATTCTTCTTATCGGTTTGAACGCGGGGTTGATGCGGACATGGTGGCCAGTGGAGCACAGCGCGCCATTGCTTTTATTCAGCAAATCGCCGGCGGAACGGTAACCGAGTTCGCCGACATTGTTGCGGGAAAGAAGAATATTGTAAAAAGAGAAATTAAAATTTCCGTTGATGAGATCAACGCGCGTCTGGGCGCGGCTATTGCCGTCGGCCGAGCGCAAGGCATTCTTAAGAAATTGGCCTTTAAAACAACCGTTTCCAAAAATATTTTGAAAGTTACCCCGCCTTTGTTTCGCGGCGACATTCACACTAACGTGGATATTGTGGAAGAGGTGGCGCGCGTGATCGGATATGATGCGCTGCCGTCCAGCACGCCGCATATTAAGATGTCCTTTATCAAGCCGCATCCCGGCTGGCGCTGTAAAAATCATCTGCGCACGATCTTGACCGCCCAAGGCTTGGATGAGATCATCACCTATACCATGCTGAATCGCAGAAATTTGGCAAAAACCAGTTTGGGGCATTTAAAAGGGATCGCCATTCAAAACCCCTTAAGCCAAGATCAGGAAATGTTGCGGCCGAGCTTGCTGCCCAGCTTTTTATCGGTCCTTTCTTCTAATATAAGCCGCGGACAAAAGGATATCCGTGCTTTTGAGTTGGGAAAAATTTATTCAGCGGTGCCGGAGAAAGATGTCCTGGGGATCTTACTGGCTGGATCGCGGCAGGATGACTGGCGACAGATCACCAAGGAAGCGGTGAATATTTATGATCTTAAAGGCCGTGTGGAAAGTATTTTAAAGGAATACCCGGTCGGCCCCATATCTTTTGTTAATGTCCAGCAGGCTGCCCTTGAAAACCAGCAGGCAGTGGCCATCAAAGTCGACGGAAGGGACGTCGGTGTTTTGGGAAAAGTGGCCCCCGCGGTCCTGGAACAATGGGAGGTCAAACGGGCGCAGGTCTTTTTTGCGCAAATGGACATTGCCTGGCTTTACCAATATGTCGACGGAGAAAAACGGTATCAGCCGGTCCCTGAATTCCCGGCGGTGGTCCGCGACATCAGCCTCGCTGTCAAAAAAGATATTTCCTTTGCCAAAATTCAAGACAGCATCTTGTCGTTGCAGAAAGAACATCTGCACGCCATCAAATTCATCGAAGAATATCTGGGGGATAAAATTCCGGCAGGGCATCGTGGCGTTATTTTTTCTTTGACGTATCAATCGCCTTCCCGCACGCTCAAAGAAGAGGAAGTCAGTGCCATCCACGAACATATTTGTCAGACCTTGGTCGGCCAATTAGGCGCCGTCATCCGCTAATCCCGCTAATTAAAAAATTTGCTTCCATTTTGAAAAGTGTTATAATGCATTTACATCCCTGCTGTGTGCGTTAGGGGCGGTGAAAATGAACCAACACATGAACATGGG
>Ga0155077_1111_pt6 | contig 10995 bp, 10 predicted proteins | sample RifCSPhighO2_01_FD_106045 | JGI IMG/M metagenome (GOLD analysis project Ga0155077, IMG submission 106045) | Omnitrophica WOR_2 bacterium RIFCSPHIGHO2_01_FULL_48_9
GATATGGCGCTCGCCTTGCACGTGGTGGGGCTTTTGAACATTCAGTTTGCCATTAAAGGCAGCAAGGTTTATATTTTGGAGGTCAATCCGCGGGCGTCCCGGACCGTTCCTTTTGTCAGCAAGGCCACGGGGACTCCGCTGGCAAAAATTGCGGCCAAGATCATGGTCGGTAGAAAACTGAGCGAATTTAAATTAGTGCCGGCGGATCATCTTAAACATATTTCGGTGAAGGAATCGGTGCTGCCGTTTTCGCGTTTTTCCGGTGTGGATATTGTTTTAGGACCGGAGATGAAATCGACCGGCGAGGTCATGGGGATCGCGGCGACCTTCGGCGAGGCTTTTGCCAAGTCCCAGATCGCCGCCAATTCCGCCCTGCCGCGTATCGGGAAGATCTTTATCAGCGTTAAGGATGAAGATAAACGGAACATCGTTTTTCTGGCGAAAAAAATGACCGACATGAAATTTTCTATTATTTCGACCGTGGGGACGGCAAAAGTCCTGCGCTCGAACGGCGTCAATGTCGAGATGGTCGACAAACACGACGAGGGTAAAAACAACCTGTTGACATTCATCAAAAAAAATGAGATAAACTTAATTATTAATACGCCTTCGGGAAAGAAGAGCCAGTCCGATATGCGTGCCATCCGCTCCGCCGCGATTTTGCATAACGTTCCTTGTATCACCACCCTGCAGGGCGCGTGGGCAGCGGTCAACGGGATAGAAGCAAGCGCCGGCAAAGATTTTACGGTTCAGTCTTTGCAGGAATATTATATGAAGTCACAAAGTCACCAGGTCACAACGTCATCAGTAAAAATTTCTTAGAAACTGGTGACATGGTGACTAGGTGTTCTGGGGACCTTAATATTTTTAAGAGGTACTTATGTGCGGGATCATTGGTGTTGCGAATCATGAGGACGCAGCGAAGATTGCCTTCTTAGGGCTTTATGCGCTGCAGCACCGCGGTGAAGAAGCAGCCGGCATTGCTTCTTATGACGGAAATATCCATATCGTTAAAAATCCCGGACTGGTGGCCGACGCCTTGGATGAGAAATCCATGGAAGGGCTGAAGGGGAAAGTCGCCATCGGCCATTGCCGCTATTCCACGACGGGGTCCAGCAATTACAAAAATATCCAACCTTTTTTGGTCACCCACAAAAATCGTCCCATTGCCGTAGCCCACAACGGAAATCTCACCAACACCGAAACTCTCTACGCGAAATTGGAAGAGGAAGGCTCGATCTTCCAGACATCGATGGACACGGAAGTGATCGTGCATCTTCTGGTAAAAACCAAAAATGGCGATATGCAGGCCTGGTTCAGAAATGTCTTGTCGCAGCTGCAGGGGGCTTATTCCTTGATATTTCTCGTCGGAGATACGCTTGTGGGCGCGCGCGATCCGAACGGTTTTAGGCCGCTATGTTTAGGAAAATTGGACGGCACTTATGTTCTGGCCAGCGAAAGCTGCGCGCTGGATTTGATCAAAGCCAAATTTGTTCGTGAGATCGAACCGGGTGAGATCATTATTATCCGTGGGAACAACATGGAATCCTGTTATCTGCCGCGTAAGGCCAAGGGGAATTGCAGTCATTGTATCTTTGAAAATGTTTATTTCGCCCGTCCGGACAGCAATATTTTCGGGGACAATGTTTATGAGGTGAGGAAGCGCTTGGGGAGGCAGCTCGCCAAAGAGCATCCGTTTAGGGACGCGGATCTGGTCATGGCGATCCCGGATTCCGGGAATTACGCCGCCATAGGGTACGCTCAGGAATTAAACCTCCCGCTGGAAATAGGAATGATTCGTAATCATTATATCGGCCGTACGTTCATTCAGCCGTCTCAGTTTATGCGGGATTTTCGCGTACGGGTAAAATTGAACCCTATCCGCGATGTCATTAAGGGAAAAAAGATCGTGGTGGTGGAAGATTCGATCGTCCGCGGCACAACGAGCCGCAACCGGATCGAGGCGCTGCGCGAGGTCGGTCCCAAGGAAATCCATATGCGGATCAGCTGCCCACCGATCAAATCTCCGTGTTTTTACGGCATTGATTTTCCGAGTAAGGGGGAGCTCATCGCCTCGAATAAATCGATCAAAGAGATTTCAAAATTCATTAATGTGGATTCTTTGGAATATTTAAGCTTGGAGGGCATGCTGTCGGTGATGAAGGATTCCAAAGATTTTTGTCATGCCTGCTTTACCGGGAAATATCCCGTTGAGATCCCGAAGAATACAAGCAAATATTTGTTGGAAGGAAAAATAGTTAAGAAATAACCAAACATCAAGGTACAATAACCAGAAAAATTACAATTAACAAAATACAAATGACAAGCAAACGTACAAAACGCGATTTATTTTCTGTGGTTTGTAATTTGTTTGGTTATTGTTTCTTGGAACTTGTAAGTCCATGTCTAAATTCATCTTTATAACCGGTGGTGTTGTTTCCAGCTTAGGGAAAGGCATTGCTGCGGCGTCGATCGGCAAGCTGCTGGAGGCACGCGGGCTCCGGACCACGATCATTAAGTGTGATCCTTATCTGAATGTCGATCCGGGCACGATGAATCCGTATCAGCACGGGGAAGTTTATGTGACGGAAGACGGCGCCGAGACGGATTTGGATCTGGGGCATTATGAGCGGTTTACCAACGCGTATGTCAGCAAAGACAGTAACATCACGACCGGAAAGATCTATTACTCCGTTATCATGAAAGAGCGCCGCGGTGATTATCTCGGCAAGACCGTGCAGATCATTCCGCATATCACGGATGAGATCAAAGATTCGATCAGAAAAGTTTCGCATGACCGCGATGTGGACGTTACGATCGTTGAGATTGGCGGCACCGTCGGAGATATTGAAAGTTTGCCGTTCTTGGAAGCGATCCGCCAGATGCGCTGGGAACTGGGAGAGAGCTACGCTCTCAATATTCACGTGACGCTGCTTCCTTATATCCGTTCGGCGGGCGAGCATAAGACCAAGCCCACCCAGCACAGCGTGGGGCGGTTGCGTGAGATCGGGATCATGCCGGATATCCTGTTATGTCGCACCGAGAAAGCCATGGATCAAGAGCAGCGGGAAAAGATCGCGCTTTTCTGCAATGTTGATAAAGAGGCGGTCATTGATGCGTGCGATGTGAAGCACATTTATGAAGTCCCGATGGTCTTTAAAAAAGAAGGCTTGGATGATCTCATTCTCAAGAAATTGCATATTAAGAGCCAGGACAATGATCTGCGCGACTGGCAGGATGTGGTCATCAAGCGTCTGAAATATCCTGAAAGGGAAGTCAAGATTTCCGTCGTGGGAAAATATATCTCGCTGCCGGATGCGTACAAGTCGATTTATGAGGCCTTGGTGCACGGCGGCATTGCCAATAACGCGCGCGTCTTTATTAATAAGATCGATTCGGAAGATCTGGAGAGAGACAAGGACCTGGCGCGGTCCCTGAACGGCTCCAAGGGGATTCTTATTCCGGGCGGGTTCGGAACGCGCGGCATCGAAGGAAAGATTCGCGCGGTGCAGTATGCCCGCGAGAAGAATATTCCTTTCTTCGGGATTTGTTTGGGGATGCAGGTCGCCAGCATCGAATTCGCCCGTAACGTGTGCGGTTTGAAGGGGGCCAACTCGACGGAATTTGACCAGGATACGAAATATCCGGTGATCAGCCTGCTGGAAGAGCAAAAGAATGTCAAAAATATGGGGGCCAGCATGCGCTTGGGGGCGTATGCCTGCCATCTTTTAAAGAATTCGTTGAGCTTTCGCAGTTATAAGAAAGAAAATGTTCTGGAACGCCATCGCCACCGGTACGAGTTCAATAATAAGTATAAAAAGTTTTTTGAGCAAAACGGCATGCTGTTCGCGGGGATGAATACCGAGAATCATTTGGTGGAAATTATTGAGTTAAAAGGCCATCCTTGGTTTGTGGCTTGTCAATTCCATCCGGAATTTAAGTCAAAACCAGAACGGGCTCACCCTCTGTTTCGGCAATTTATTGCAGCGGCACTTGAAAACAGTCACTAAGCGAATTTACGCGCGGGTGGCGGCCCTGCTGCGCAGGACAACCAATAAAAATTTTTTGGTTTATTGGTATTAGCGATCAGTAACACTTTAATCTTTAAGCGCGGGTGGCGGAATTGGTATACGCGCACGTTTGAGGGGCGTGTGGGGTAACCCGTGTGGGTTCAAGTCCCACCCCGCGCACTAATACAATTAAAACTATGTACAAATCCATCCAAGTCAGTGCCAGTATCTTGTGCGCTGATTTTACAAAACTCGGGGCAGAGATCAAGAAATGCGAAGATGCCGGCGTGGATATACTGCACGTCGATGTGATGGATGGTCATTTTGTCCCGAATATTTCCATCGGCCTGCCGATCGTGGAGGCTATCCGTCCGCTTACCAAGCTGCCCATTGATACCCACTTGATGATCGATAATCCCGGCGTTTATGTGGAGCCTTTTGCCAAGGCCGGGGCGGATATTATTTCGATCCATGTCGAATGTTATGGTGTGCCGGCGATCAAGCGCGCCCCCGATGATTTTTCCCCTTGGACGGTGAATAAGATCGATGCCGGCCGCATGAGAGAGGATCTCAAAAAGATCAGAAATTTAGGGAAAAAGGCTTACGCGGTCGTCAATCCGGCCACGCCTTTGTGTATCGATGAAATTTTACAAGATATCGACGGTGTTCTCATCATGTCGGTCAATCCCGGCTATGCCCGCCAAAAATTTATGCCGGAAGTCCTTCCCAAGATCTGCGAATTGCGTCAGAGATTCGCCGGAGATATCGCGCTCGATGGCGGTGTTAACGGGGAGACAGCGCCTGAGGCGGTCAAGGCAGGGGTCAATATTCTGGCCACGGCGAGTTATTTCTTTGGTTCTAAAAATCCCCATGAGACCGTGCGGCAATTGAAAAATTTAAGCCGATAGGCTTGGGTCTTCCGAGTCATTGAAAATTGTACGGTGGAATGTTATATTTGAGGTATCGGCTATGCAACTTTCTACACTTCAATCAAGACATAACGGACAGACGGCCATTGAATATATGCTGCTTTTGGCGATCGTGGTGGCTATTGTCCTGGTGGGATTTCGGCACTATATTCCGAGGAGCCGTTATGAGACCGAGCGATCTTTTAATATGATGTCGATCGGCATCCTGGGTGCCCCGCCGGTGTGTAATAAATTATTAGATCCTGGAGATTGTCCTTAAAACCAGTTCTTTTGCCGCTTCATCTTTTTCGTTGATCCCGCACAAAATTGCTTTTCCCGAAACTCTTGGCGTATTTTTTTAATTCAGCGCCGATCTCGCTGATCTGGGCGACGTGGGTGATCTTTTGGGTGCTGCTGCTGACGATCCCGATAGACACCGAAAGCAATCCGGCCTTAATTTCATTTCCCTGACGGTCTTTCCCGACGATGTAGCCGGCCTTGCGGTCTTCCTCATTATAGAGAGAAGGGGAGATGGTATCGAATTCTTTAATGATGGCCTGAGAAATATCATCGACGAGCGCATCGGCGGTAATAAAAACAAAATCATCCCCGCCGATGTGCCCCACGAACGCCTCCTGCCCGCCTTTTTCCAGGACGATATTCACCAGGATCCTGGCGAGACAGCGAATGACCTCATCGCCTTTTTCGAAACCGTACTTGTCGTTGTACATCTTGAATTTATCCAGATCGGCATAGCCGACGGCAAAAGGTTTGTTGGAGGTGATGCAGAGATTCATTTCTTCCATGATCGAGGTGTTGCCCGGTAAATGCGTCAGGGGATTGGCGTCGAGACTGCGCACGGTACGTCGCAGGATCATCTTGATCCGGGCCAATAAGGTGTCCGGATCAAAGGGCTTTACCAAATAATCATCCGCCCCGGCCTCGATGCCGCTGACCACATCTTTGGCCTCGCCCTTGCCGGTCAGCATAATGACCGGGATATGCCGCAAGAGCAGGTCCTTTTTTAAAGTTTTGCAAAAGTCCCGGCCGTTCATGACCGGCATCATGTAATCACAGATAATGAGGTCCGGGCTTTTGACGGGAACCAGATCCAATCCTTCCTTGCCGTTATGAGCCTGATAGACTTCGTATTGCTCTCCCAGGGTGAGCTGTAAAACGTCCAGGATATCCGGATCGTCGTCGATAGTGAGGATTTTTTCTTTGCGCATAGGTTATGATCCTTCGGGTAGTGTTTGGTCGGGAATGTTTTTTTCTAAAGGCAGCGTGAAATGAAACGTCGTGCCTTTGTTGGGTTCGCTGGTGGCCCAAATCTTTCCTTGGTGAGCTTCGATGATCTTTTTAACCAGCGAAAGACCCAGGCCGGTGCCTTTTACGTATTGATTGATATCGTTTTCAACGCGGTAAAATTCATCAAAGAGTTTCGGCAGGTCTTCGCTGCTGATGCCGATGCCGGTGTCGGTCACTTCGACCTGGACCATTTTTTCGTCGATCCGGGCCGTGACCGTGATCGTTCCTTCCGGCGGCGTAAATTTAATAGCATTGCCGACAAGGTTGATGAATACGCGTTCGATCTGATTGCGGTCCATGGGAATTTCGTCTATACCGGCATCGATCTGGATGGTCCAGTGGATATTCTTTTCGCGCAGCTGCGGGGTCAGGATGTCGTGAACGTTCTCAATGAGCGCGGCGAGCTTGTGTTTTTCGAAGCGCATTTCCGCCCGGCCGGATTCGATGCGTGAAATATCCAAAAGGTCGTTGATCATCTTGACGAGATTATCCGAATGTTTGTTGATCTTGTCAAGCCGTTCGTGGACGGATTCCGGAATTTCGCCGAGTTTGCCCGTCATGAGGATGGAGGCATACCCCTTGATGGAGGTTAAAGGCGTGCGCAACTCATGCGACACGGCCGAGATGAATTCTGATTTTGTCTTGCTGATTTTTTGCACTTCTTCCAGCGCCGAGGCAAGCTGTTTTGTCCGGTCCTGCACTTTGGACTCTAAGATCTGGCTGGAGCGGTAGACCTGTTCGAAGAGCTGGGCGTTCTCCAGGGACTGGCCGATCTGGTTGGCCAAGATCGAGATCAACTCTTCATCGCCGGCGGTCACGGCGGAGGCGTCCGAGCGGTTGCCAACGCACAAAACGCCCAGCATGCCGTTTTTGCAAAGAATGGGGGTTAAAACAAAATGCGCAACCCGAAAAATTTTTATGATTTTATCGTTTTTTAAAGTGGCCTGGGTGGCCGAGGAGAAAATGTTCCCTGCCTTGAGGGCGCTTTGCAATTCTTCATCGTTCTGCAAAGAGATAAGGATGTGCTCGATCTCCTCTTTGGAAAATCCCAAATCGACGCGGCATTTGAATTTATGTGCACTGTCGTAAACGAGGATGAGATTTTTTTCAAAACCCAGATCCATCATGAGGGACTTGTCGATGCGGGTGAAAATTTCGATTTCATCAAGGGTTGTGCTGATCAGGCGCGAGGTTTTTTGCAGGGCTTCGAGTCCGTTGAGGCGCTTGTCGAGTTCTTCCTGGGCCTTGTTAAGCTCGAGGTCGGTCTTGACAATGAGCTTGGCCTGCTCGTCGATCTCATGGAAAGACCGGACCAGCTTGTTAAGGTCGCTTTGCAATTTTTTGCATTCAAGATTTTTATCGATCAAGAAAAAGGTCATCAGCCCGCTGATCAAGAGCAGCAATCCGCCGATGATAGTGAATAACGTCTGGGGATTAATGTAATAAAAGAGATCCATATTATCCGATCGCCAGGATTATAACACTTTCGTTTTGCAGATGAATGATGCTTTTTTCTTTTAATGTTTGCGACGGGCAAATCTCGCCGTAACTGTACATGCCGATGAGCGGGGTGGATTCGCCGAAAATTTCTTTGACCGTTTCAATCTCGGATTTAGCGGCCCGCCCGAGGAGCTTGAGCCGGGCCAGCGATTCGAGGATGATCACGCATTGCGGCCGTTTGCCGGCTAAGTTGCGCTGGGCTTCCAGCGCCGCGTCGGCCGCGGACTGGATGCAATGTTCTTTGTTGCTGAGCATGATATGGACCTCTGACCCCTGCGGGACCTCGCCTTGGCAGACAATACTCCCGTCACTTTGAATGTTGATGGCGTTACGCAGCAAATACTCGCGTTCTCCTTCTAAAAATATTCCCAGTGGATAGAGGATGGCCATCTGACCGAGCTTGGTGCTGCGCAAATTCGTTGCTTCCTTGCCGAAATATTCGTCATAAATCGTGGCGGCGGCCTTGCCGTCGATCTTTTGAATAATGTTGCCACTGGATTTATCGATGGTGCGCGGTTTTCCTAAAGGTCTCCAGCCATGGCGGGTCCCTAAGCCGATATTGAGTTTTCCTCCGATCAGAAACCCGGTGACCGCGTTGGTCATGATCTTTTCATCGCAGAATTGAAAGGTTTGTTGAAAATGAAAATCATCGCTGCTCCCGGCTCCGATGATCGGAAAGACATTGCCGAAAACTTCCTGCATCCCTTTGACGATCGCCGCGTTATCGCTGAGTAGTCCATCGACAAAATAGATAAATGCCTTGCGGTGCAGCTGCCCGAAGTCGCTCACGGTCTGGCGCGCCAAGGTCATCCCGACTTGGCGCATATCCTGGCTCTGCACATTATCCACATAGGCCGTGGCAAATTTTGTGTCAGCAGACTTGATCGCCAAGACTGCGATGCCGCGCATGCCGATCTGCTGGGAGGTGATGACCCCGGCCGTTGAGCAGCCGATGATTTTGGCGCCATACAGCACCTGCTGGATCCGGGGAAGAAATTCGCTTGGACTATAATGAATCGTACTGAAGACAATCGCCAGATCCGCTTCATGGCGGGCTTGGGTTTTGGCCTGGGTGGCAGCTTCCAGGGCTGCCGTAATAGGATCGATATGTTGGCTGAACCCAACTCCTACGTGAGTCGGCATATGGTTAGACCTTCCAGCTATTAGTATAAGTATTATAAAAAATCTAGTATCAGTATATCGTTTCAGCGGAGAAATTAGAAACTAAAAATTTAAAATTAACATAGGGAACGGCCGGCGGGAGCGGAGTAAATTTTTTGATTTCATCATTGAGGGAAATGTGATATATTCTGAAAGTTAAAAGTTAAAAGTCAAAGGTCAAAAGTAAGGAGTCGCGGAGCGACACTATATTTTTGCCTTTTGATTTTTCACTTTTGACCTTTTTCGGCCCCATCGTCTAGCCTGGTCAGGACACCTGCTTCTCAGGCAGGGAACACCGGTTCAAATCCGGTTGGGGCTATATGTTCTCCCGCTCGTAACCACACCAAAATTGTTTTACAATTTTAGTGTACTCGCGGGATTAAGAACCGGAAAGTGAAGCAATACTTCATAAGGAGATTTAAATGAAAAAGGCTTCTTTATTAATGTTTTTTATTCTATTTCTCAATGGATGTGGAGATGGAGGAATCGATTTTCCAAAAAAATTAATTGCTACTGAAGGAAACTTTGTTTTTATTGAGGGTCACTGGAAAAAGATGGGTGAGTCATCGCGTTATGGCATACTTCCAGAGATCAACGCTGTTTCAATAACATGCGATAGAAAAATAATGATTTGTACCGAAAATAAGGCGCTACTATTTGTTCCCGAAAAACAAAATTCTCTTCCCAAAAGATTTTTATATGTGTCTAAAGACGAGTATGTTGTCACTGAGTGGACCGATCAGCTTATAAAAGCTGAAAGAAAAGCACCAGTGGCGGATTTAGAATTAAGAATATCTTTAATTGATAAGTCTGCAGAAAGAAGTTTTAGAGAAACAAAAGCCAGGGGGAATGAAACAGCAAATCCAAGCGTGTTTGGTCATTGGGTTCTAGAATAATTTTTTGCTTAGAATATTACACGGGAACACATGCTGATTAAGATAAATCAGATAAATAGGTACTGCCGTTTGTTTATGTAAATATTTATGTCAATTTTATTTGCATTTGAATATATTCTCAATTTCTTGCAGCATCTGGTTCAAAGTAAATGCTACTGGGGCTACCGGTTCTAATTTTTAAAGGTTAATGATGAATATTGCGCAAATCAAGATTCAGTATGACCGCTTAGAACGTCACTATTCCGCCGCATTGAAAGAAAAAGATCCGATTAGTTTTCTTGATCTTTCTCATACTCTACGAATATGGGTCGATATGAAATCTTTTGTGGATGACCTAACGCGGGATAAGAAGATCACCTTGGAATTAGGAAATCCCGTGACACCTTCTGTGATAAAGGAAATTTTCAAAGGTAGTAGGTACACTTTTCTTCTTCTTGCTAGCGGGGTTCAGAGTCCGGGGGTTGAAACGCGTGCCCTAAGAATCACTAAGCGCGCTCTTTCTTCTGAAGAAATCAAAAGAATAGCAGCAGCCGGCCCTCCTACTGCACGGTCCACTCAACTTTCATTTTCTGAATGGCTTGGTTCTGGGGTATATGGGGTGCCCTCAAGCGATGAGAAACATCCCAGACTAGAACTTTCTCGCCTCATTCTTATCAAACGAATTGCTAATATTTTAGGAGCGAGTCATCCAGCCGGGACAGAGGAAGCTGAAGCAACAGAAAATAAATTTGATGTATATATTACAGATTTGCATAATGTACATATAGCCAACGGCTATCCAGCTACATATTATCAACTGCTAGAAATTGCCAAGGATATTTTAGTTGGAACTAAGTGCCTGTTTGAGTGACATAATTTAATTCCATTTGTTCGTCTTTTGATTCTAATGCCTTTGGGGAATATTTACCCTACCGTTTCATCTACTGTAGACTGTGGCAAAGGCGCAAAATCCTTAAATTTAAATATATTCTCGATTTCTGATAGCATTTGGTTCAAACTAAATCCGGTTGGGGCTACCAATGATTGCGCAGAGAATTCATGGTTAATATCGGCATTATCGGGTGTGGTTACTGGGGGCCTAATTTATTAAGAAATTTCTTAGGCCTGTCCCGCTGTCATGTCCGCTCCGTTGCGGAACTGGATGCCGGCCGGCTCGCTTACCTCAAAGAAAAACACCCGTCCCTTTCTACGACAAAAAATTATAAAGACTTA
>Ga0155077_1023_pt2 | contig 10809 bp, 14 predicted proteins | sample RifCSPhighO2_01_FD_106045 | JGI IMG/M metagenome (GOLD analysis project Ga0155077, IMG submission 106045) | Omnitrophica WOR_2 bacterium RIFCSPHIGHO2_01_FULL_48_9
GCTTTAACTCTTTGGAGGTTGGGGAAGAAACGGCGCAGGGTTTTACCGGTGATCTTGGAACCGGCACCACCGGTACGCTTGATGGCACCGCGTCTTTTATATTTGTTCCCTGGGATGGAACCTTTTCCGCAAATTATGCATGTTCTCATAGAATATCCTCTTGGTAATAAAGTTGAGATTCAAAGTATACTTTAAAACATAATTTTGTCAATCCCTATTTTCCTCAAAAAGATTAATAGATTAATAGAGGAGATAGGGGTAGTCCTGATTTCTTCTGAAGATATATTAGTTGTAAAAGGAAAATCAGGGCAATCTCTATTTTCCCCAAAGATGTTTTAAAAGAGAATAAGGGCTTTGGTAGCAAATCCGTGCTCAAACATGTCCTCACTCGCTAAATTTTTCAATATGGTTTAGCCATATTATCACCGAGCGAGTTCCACAGCCCACGGCTTTCATTAAATTTTATTTAGGTAAAAGACGTGGTGCGAGGACTGTCTGAGCGAATGATAGTATGGCTAAACCATAAGCTAAGGAAATTTATCGGTTGCGGAACTGCGCGCGTGATTTGCTACCAAAGCCCTTAGCTTATTTGTTACGAAACTCTCCTTGTCTCTGCCCTGAAATTTGTTATAATCGAAAAAGTCATTCAGCAAAGGAGAAAAAATGTCGTCCACTGAAAAATCCTCATTAGAAAAACTCCCCCGCTATCAAGAACGCAAATTCTTGCCGAAAGAGATCGATTTCAGCCAAAAAGCAGAAGTCATTGCTATCTATGAGAAGCTGCTGGGCCGGGCCATTGCTTCCGCGCCGGAGTTGGAGCAGTGGCTTTTGGACCGTTCGGAACTGGAAACCGCCTTGGACCAGGCCGGTTCGGTGCTTTACATCCGCATGACCTGTCAGACCAATGACCAGGAAAAGGCCAAGGCGTACCAGCATTTTATTGAGGCGGTTATTCCTGCGGTTAAGCCCTTGGATGATCAGCTGAATAAAAAATATTTGGAGGCGGCGCGTGATTTTCCGCTGGACCCGGCGCATTTTGCCTTGTACGACCGGCGGATCCGCAGCGATATGGACCTCTTCCGTCAGGAGAATGTGGCTTTGCAAACCGAGGTGGCACTGCTTTCGCAGGAATATCAGACGATCTTTGGCGCGATGACCATAAATTTTCAAGGGAAAGAGCAGACCCTGCCGCAAATGGGAAAATTTTTGCTGGAGCCGGACCGCGGGGTGCGTGAGGCAGCCTGGCGGGCCACGGCTCAAAGGCGCCTGCAGGACCGCGCCAAGCTCGACGAACTTTTTGATAAAATGTTAAAACTCCGCGACACCATCGCCCGCAACGCCGGGTTGCAGAATTTTTGCGAATACCAGTTCCGTGGCTATCATCGTTTTGATTACACGCAGCAGGATTGTGAAAAATATCACCAGGCCATTGAGCGCTTGGTGGTCCCTCTCTGGAAGGAAATTTTAGAAAAACGCCGGCAAAGCATGCAGGTCGATAAACTTCGGCCCTGGGATACGGCCGTGGATCCGCTGGGCAAGGGGCCGCTGAAGCCGTTTCAGGAAGTGGCGGAGCTTGTGGAAGGCGTTAAAAATATTTTTTTGAAAATGGATCAGGACCTGGGCAAACAGTTTTCTGAGATGATGAAGCTGGGACTGCTGGATCTGGCCAGTTATAAAGGGAAAGCGCCGGGAGGGTATCAGACGGTTTTGGCCGAGGCCCGCAAGCCGTTTATTTTTATGAACGCGGTCGGCGTGGATGATGATGTGCGCACACTTTTGCATGAATCAGGCCACGCGTTCCATGCCCTGGCGAGCAGCCACCATCCGTTGTTTGCGTACCGGCACGCGCCGATGGAGTTTTGTGAGGTGGCTTCGATGAGCATGGAGCTCTTGGGCGGGGAATATCTGTCGGTTTTCTATAATACCGAGGACTGGCAGCGTTCTAATTTTATTCAATTGGAAGAGATGGTTTATATCCTGATCTGGGTGGCGACGATCGATGCGTTCCAGCAATGGATCTATGAGAACCCACAGCATACAGCGGAAGAGCGGTCCCAGGCGTGGCTGCGCGTGCAGCGGCGTTTCGGGGCGGACCTGCTTGACTGGAGCGGCTTGGAAAAAGAACAAGGCTCGCTATGGCACCGGCAGCTGCACATTTTTGAAGTCCCGTTTTATTACATTGAATACGGCATCGCGCAGTTAGGGGCCTTGCAGCTGTGGGCGAGGGCCAAAAAGAATTTAGGCGAGGCGTTGAGCGATTACCGCAAGGCTTTAAGCCTCGGCTCCTCGCGTCCCTTGCCGGAATTGTTCGCCGCGGCCGGCCTCAAATTTGATTTCTCCGAAAAAACCATCGCGCCGCTCATGCAGGCGATAAAAGTGGAATTGCAGTGATACTTAAGGTAAAATAAATGCCGATCAAAGGAGAAAGACATATGCCCACTCGCTCTGCCATATTTTTTATAGCACTCACGGCTTTTTCTTTTAGCGCGCCGCCGCAAGCCAACTCTGCCGACGACGAATTACAGCAGAAGGTCTTTGAATTGAACACCCGGGTGCGGGAACTGGAAGATTATATCGATACGATCCAGCCGACCCTGAATAAAAACCAGCAGGATATCGCGACCAATTTTACGAGTTTGCAGCAGGGGCTGCAGGCCAACCTGCAGAATTTTGCCGATCATTTGCAGTTCAATCTTGATCAGCGCCTGCAGGGGGTGAACGACCGGGTCGCGGTCTTGGATATTTTGTCCAAGGAATACCGTAAGATCGACACCAACTCGGGCTATTTTCTCATCGGGATCAAGAAATTTGAGCCGATCAAGGGAGGATACAAGCTGACGTTCCATATCGGCAACCCTAATTTTGGCAACTACAGCGGCCTGAAGCTCAAGGTGTTATGGGGCAAAAAATTCGATTCCGATAATCTGAAAGATTACGAGGCTTGGCGCAACAGTTTGACGGGCGCGGCGTACACGTCGACGCTGCGGCTGAACGCCGGGACCTGGAATGAATTGCACGTCGATATCCCGGTGAATTCCCCCAAGAATTTGGAATATATGGAATGCTCGCTGGATGTCACTTCGATCGAATTGGACCTTAAGAAGCCGGAGTAATGCCGTGATCAAGAGAGCGTGTGTTTTTGCGATTATTTTTTTGTCCGTTTTAAGCGTCCCGGCGGTCCGGGCGGCGCAGGATCTGGATGTCATTTTTAATAAGCAGACGAGTTATGATATCTATTTGCAGAGCGATGAAAACACGCTCAGCGTCATCACGCAAGTCAATATTATACGGCTGCAGGAAATAGGGGAGCGAATTTTTTTGGTGGTTCGTCCGGCCGAGTTTACCCTCAATAATACCGACGGTTTTGTTCTGCTCGACGCGGTGCAAGCGATCCTGCCCAATCAGAAACTCAAGATCAGAAATACGGCCAAATTTAACGCCAATTGGTAATTTTGTCAACAGAGGGTCACCCGTATTTGTGGGGAGAAGTGTCAGTTCATGACTTTGAGCAAGAACAGTTTTAAAAATAAAAAGATCAGCGTTATTCACGAAGGAAAATATATCCGTTTTTTGAAATTGGGTAGATGGGAATTCGTGGAGCGGACCAACTGCACGTCCATCGTGATCATTTTGGCGATGACGGATGATCGTAAGGTCATTTTTACGGAACAGTACCGTCCGCCGGTATCAAAGAGGGTCATTGAATTTCCGGCCGGGCTGGTCAATGACGAATCCAGGAACGAAAGTATTTTTACGGCGGCGAAGCGCGAACTCTTGGAAGAGACGGGGTACCGGGCCGGGCGAATGGTGAGATTGCTGGACGGGCCGGTCTCGAGCGGTTTTACCTCGGACATGGTCACGGTTCTGCAGGCGAAGGACATCAAGAAGGCCGGGCCGGGGGGCGGGGATAAATTAGAAAATATTGCTGTTTACGAGGTCCCGCTGGCTAAGGCCGAATCCTGGCTGGCACAAATGCAAAAAAAAGGACGCTTGGTGGACCCGAAAGTTTATGCCGGGCTCTATTTTCTCAATAAGAACGGAAGGACGAAAATTTCTTGAAAAAAGGTATTTTTTTGATATTATTAGCCTCTATTGCCGCGGGGTGCGCCAATTCGACGATTTCGAACATTCCCGCGCAGTATAAAATTAACGCAAAAACGCAAAGCAGCCTTGTTCTTGGAAAAATAACTTTTGTCGGGATCGAACCGGGTTTTGGCCAGCTCCTGTTCGTTCTTCAGGACGCCGCCACCGAGCAGGATCATCCGATCAAAATTGCGCCGGCCCGCACTCGTCAAGACGAGCGGACCACGGATTACTACTACTTTATCGAGCTGCCGGCCGGACATTACAGTATCCGCGAGATTACCGCGGTCCATCAAACGTTTGAGATCGTTGACGCCTATTTGCTGCATGCCAACGTGACGATCCCCAAAAGTTCGATCGTGTATATCGGGACGATCAAGGTAAAAAATCTCAAGCATTCGCTCAATCGTTTGGCTCCGATCACCGAGAATGAAATTGTAGACGAGCGTCAGGATGTCAGCGGAGTTTTTAAGGAGCGGTATCCGCAGTTTAAAGAGGCCAGGGTCGAGACGAAACTTATCGATGAATATGAACTTTTTAAAGAAGACGGCATCGGCGGAAAATTTTAAAATTTAAAATAGGTTAACCAGTCAAGAAGGAGCAGGAAGTAATGAATATCACGAAAATAACGGAAGTCTTGGGAAAAGACGCGAAAACATTGCTTGATCATAAATGCAATACCATTCCTAAAGAAGATCTGACCTTACCGTCCGGCGATTTTGTCGACCGGAGTTTTATAGGATCGGACCGCCCCAATAATGTTTTAAAGCATCTCAACTGGATGTATCACCACGGCCGCTTGGGCGGAACCGGGTATCTTTCCATCCTGCCGGTTGACCAGGGGATAGAACATTCCGCCGGGGCGTCATTTGCTCCGAACCCGCAATATTTTGACCCGGAGAATATCGTAAAATTAGCCATCGAAGGCGGCTGCAATGCGGTCGCGTCGACGCTGGGTGTCTTGGGCCTTACCTCGCGCCGTTATGCCCATAAGATCCCTTTTGTGGTAAAGATCAATCATAATGAATTTTTATCCTACCCCAACAAATATGACCAGATCCTTTTCGCGAATGTTCAGCAGGCCTTTGATATGGGCGCGGCCGGTGTTGGGGCGACGATCTATTTCGGTTCGGATGAATCCGCCCGGCAGATCCAGGAAGTCACCCGGGCCTTTGCCCAGGCGCACAAGTTGGGATTGTTCACCATTCTTTGGTGCTATACCCGTAATGCCGCTTTTAAGCAGGGGGATAAGGATTATCACACCGCAGCGGATCTGACCGGTCAGGCGAATCATTTGGGGGTGACGATCGAAGCGGATATTATCAAGCAAAAACTTCCGACAAATAATGGCGGGTACAATGCACTTAAATTTGGAAAAACACATAAACTGGTCTATGAAAAATTGAGTTCCGACCATCCGATCGATTTGACCCGTTATCAGGTCGCCAATTGCTATATGGGCAAGATCGGCTTGATCAATTCCGGCGGCGCTTCCGGGGACAATGATTTGCAGGAAGCGGTGGCTACAGCCGTTATTAACAAACGGGCGGGCGGCATGGGGCTGATTTCTGGCCGTAAAGCGTTCCAGAAGCCCATGAAAGAGGGTGTAGCGCTTCTCAATGCTATTCAGGACGTGTATCTCTGTAAAGAGGTCGCGGTAGCCTAAAAAATACGAGAAAATAGGGCAAAAATTCAAGGCCTGGTGCTCAAACAGCACCAGGCCTTTGTGTTTTACCATAACTCATTATATTTCAAATATTTATGTAATAATAAGGCCCGGATATATGGGCTGGCAGGCCCCCTTGAAATGTTTTATACTTATAGTAGATCCAAGGGGATCAATGGGTACTGATAAAAGGGGGTGATTGTCATGAAAGGCTTAAAAGTCTTCTTGATTGTCACCGGACTTATCGTTATCTTAGCTACAGCCGGTGGCATCGCGGTTTTAGTGCTAGGGAAGTAAAACAGAGAAACAAATATGAAACAGAACTTGAAAAGAAACCTTGTCCAGTCTAAGATGAAAACATGGCTATCCGCTATCATAACGCGCGAGGTTTTGCGGGATTCGTTGGCCTGCTTTTAACGGTTTTCATTTTAGGCCTGCTCTACTATTTTTTCTTTAATCGCAATCCTACCCGGCCAGCCCTTGATGAAGCTACCAAAGATATCGTTCATGATCTCAATATCGATACCTCCTCGCATCAAGGAATTCTAAACAGTACGGTCAGCGAAATCAAGCGTCTTGAAAAAATGCAATTGGAGCAAGCCGAACAGATCGACCTGTATCATCTCCCGGGAACGGAAAATTAACGCCGCCGCAGCAAGCGTTCCTTATTCGTCTTAAAGCTTTTTTCCCCTAAGATCTGCAAAGCCATCTTATCTTTGTCCTGCCCGTTGTTAAAATCATACTCGACAATTGCCACCACTCTTAAGATATTCGGGAACGGCTGCTTGAGCATGGCCGTATCACCGCCCGACATCGTGTCAATGGCGTTGACGTAGAGGGCCGGAGGATTTTGAATGGCGATCCCTTGTTTTTGAAATTCGGCGATGTAATGGGCCACGACCGTCTCTTTGGCCTCATTGTCGATAATCAGCGGCCAGGCCTCGCTCGAGGTCTCGAAGGTGGCTAAAAGCCGGGGAAGGTCTACGACCTCCTGGACCTCGGATTCATCGACCGGTTCTCTGGCAGCGGCTTTTGCCCGCTCCTGCTGCTGCATTTGCTGCTGATACATGATCTGTTGTTTTTCTTGCATCTGCTGGCGCTGAGCTTTTATTTGTTTCGGCCGGGCCACGGCGCCTCCGGCCCAGCCCCATTGCGGAACGAAAAGCACAAGCCAAAGAACAAGGGAAAGCGAAAGTCGGTTCATGGGAAGCCTTTGTAAGAAGTTTTAAAGTTTAGTATTTCTATTTTAGTATAGACGATAGTTTTTTAAAACTATATAATGAAAAATCAAAGGAAAAGAAAAATGCGTAAAGGTGTGATTTTTTTAGGATCGGTCTTGAGTCTTTTATCGTTGGGTCCTTCTTTGGTGCAGGGCTGGCCGGGGGCCGGTCAAATTCTCCCTGCATCGGCAACCGCGACCGCGGAAAATCCCGACCAAGCCGGGCTTGCTCTTTTTGAGGATCTTCCGTTGTCAGCCATTCCCAGTTCTCCGGTCACGCCCCGTTTTTTGGTGCACCACCGTTCTGCCTTGAATGGAAAAAAGATAAAAATTTCCGGGTTTGTGGTGGAAGCGATCTTGGGAGAAAAGGCCTGTCCCAGCGGCGCTGGAGGGTGCGGTCAGCCGCGGATCTTTATCGCGGAAAATTTATCCGGCAACCGTGAAATGGGTTACAATGTCATGGTTTTGGTCGCGGAAAACGAAGCAGGATATTCCGTCGGCCAAGCGGTGGAGCTGGAAGGAACCGTGCATGCCAGTAAAGTCGCGGTGTATATTGAAAAGAAATATTAGGAGGTTACATGTCTGAGCAGGTTCTCGCCTGGGTTTTGTTCAACGTTTTTGTGGTCGGCGTTCTTGTTATTGACGCCTTTGTTTTTCACCGCAAGGCGCATGAGATCAAGATGAGAGAGGCCGTCCTGGGGAGCGCTATTTGGGTCGGCTTGGCCTTTCTGTTCAATATCTGGATATATTTCTGGAAGGGAAAAGAGCCCGCGTTACAGTTCCTGGCCGGTTATTTGGTTGAACAATCTTTGAGCGTCGACAATCTTTTTGTTTTCCTGCTGATCTTTTCCTATTTTAAAGTTCCGCATCAATATCAGCACAAGGTGTTATTCTGGGGGATCCTCGGCGCCCAGGTCATGCGGGCGCTTTTTATCGTCTGTGGGGTAGCGATCATCAATCAGTTCCATTGGGTGATCTATATCTTCGGGGTCTTTTTGATCATTTCGGGGGTTAAGTTATTTGCAGAAAAAGGAAAAGAGATCCATCCCGAAAAAAATATTGTTTTACGGCTCTTTCGTAAAATGATGCCGGTGACGACAGATTTTGAGAACGGCCGGTTTTTAGTGAGAAAAGGAAGTGTCCTTTACGCCACGCCCTTATTGGTGGTCCTGGTCGTGGTAGAAACGACCGACCTTATTTTCGCTGTCGACTCGATCCCGGCCATCTTGGCCATCACCAAGGACCCGTTCATCGTTTATACCTCGAATATCTTTGCGATCCTGGGATTAAGAGCGATGTATTTTGCTCTCGCCGGGCTGATGAAATTATTTGAATACCTGCATTACGGTTTGGGAGCGATCTTGATTTTCGTGGGGCTCAAAATGCTGAGCGAAGAGTTTGTGCATGTTCCCATTTGGGCTACGTTGGGTTTTATTGTCGTGACCTTGATCGTTTCGGTGAGCGTTTCTGTGATAAAGGCGAAGGGGAAAAACGGGATCGGGAAGAGTTAATCTTCTTTGTGGCGGTGCGGCTTATCGAGATAGAGCCTGGTCAATTCGCTGGTGAGGAATTTAAAAGTTTCGTCGACATTGTCAAATTGGTGGAAGAGCTTTAAGTCTTCGGCATTGATGACCCCCCAGCGCACCATGGCTTTAAAATTGATCAATTCATTCCAGTATTCTGTCCCGTACATAATAATGGGCATGTATTTTTTGGATTTTCTGGTCTGCACCAAAGTGAGCAACTCAAAGAGTTCGTCCATGGTCCCAAATCCTCCCGGGAACACAATCAAAGCCTTGGCTAAATAAAAAAACCAAAATTTGCGGATAAAGAAATAGTGGAATTCCGATGAGATTTCGGGAGTTTGATAAGGATTGGGGGATTGTTCAAAGGGCAGGCTGATGTTCAGTCCTACCGAATGGCCCCTGGCTTTTTGCGCGCCTTTGTTCGCTGCCTCCATGATCCCGGGGCCGCCGCCGGAGCAAACGATAAAACGATTTCCCGGGTCGCGCAGTTCAATGGACCAGCGGGTCATTCTTTCGGCCAGTTCTACGGCATCCTCATAATAACGGGACATCTTCAGATCAGATTGGGCCTTTTCATACTGCGCCAGGAGTTCCAGCGGTGCGGAAGATCCCTTTTTTTTCATATGAACTTCAATTTCTTGAAGATTTTTTTCAGCAGCCTCCTTTGAAATGGTGCGCGCCGAGCCAAAAAAAACGATCGTATCTTTGATCTTGTGGTGCCGGAAGCGGACCTCCGGTTCAATAAGCTCGCAGAGGACCCGGATCAAACGGGCGGGAGGACTTTTAAGAAATTCCACGTTCTCATAAGACTTTTGCAGATGGATGGGCTGTGTTGGCTGTTCCTCAGGAGAATGTTGTTCTGACATGATCTATCCTTTTTTTATGCTACAGGAATCATAGCAAATCGAAAATAAATTGCAATAAGATATAAGGAAATGTCATTGTTTGGCGTGGCCAGGACGCGGGAGCGATGAAAAAGCGATTTATAAATTGACACTGTTTTCGCTGTTGAGTAGTATATTGATATTCAAACTGATTTTGTTGTCCAAACAATATCGTCATATATGACAAACCCGCTGCCTGATCCTGTTTCTCGCCGGCCAAATTTTTGGCAGGTGCTTTATGAGAAACTGGTGAAGATCAATGACACGCCGCAAAAGATCGCGCTAGGGTTCGGATTGGGGGTCTTTGCGGGAATATTACCGGGAACGGGGCCGGTGGCCTCTCTGGTCTTGGCGGTGATTTTTCGGGTGAACCGCGTGGCGGCTTTGACCGGAAGCCTTTTGACGAATACCTGGTTGAGTTTTGTGACTTTTTTATTTGCGGTCAAGGTCGGTTCGTGGGTGACGGGCGCGCAATGGAGCGAGGTTCAAGAGAGCGTGAAAACTCTCTGGCAGGATTTTCGTTGGGAAAATCTATTTGATGTTTCAGTGATGCGAATTTTTTATCCGCTGATCGTAGGGTATGTGCTGATCGGCTTAACGTTGGGACTGGTGACCTATTTTTTGGCCCTGACCGTGGTCACGGCCCGGCGGAAAAGAATCAACCCCGGTAATCGTTAGGAGCCGCCCACTTTTTAAAAGTTGGCGAGCCTCGCTATTCGAAGTAATGAAAGGCGGGAATACATGCAGGCATTGGAAAAAATATTGGGGGATATCAGCAACCTGGTTTGGGGACCGCCGATGCTGCTGCTTTTATTCGGTACACATCTTTTTCTTACCTTCCGTTTGAGATTTATTCAACGTTACATGGTCCAGGCGATCAAGATCTCTCTGGGACGGGGGAAAGAAGGCGACGGCGATGTCAGCCAGTTCGGCGCGTTGACCACGGCCCTGGCCGCCACGATCGGGACCGGAAATATCGTCGGGGTTGCTACCGCGATTGCTTCCGGCGGGCCGGGAGCGGTATTGTGGATGTGGCTCACCGGAGTTTTTGGGATCGCCACTAAATATTCGGAAGCTCTTTTGTCGGTCAAATATAGGATTACGACCTCGCAAGGCGTCATGGCGGGCGGGCCGATGTATGTTTTGGAGCGCGGCATGAAATGTCGCTGGTTGGGAATTGTTTTTGCCGCCTTGACCGCGGTAGCGGCGTTTGGGATCGGCAATATGGTGCAAGCCAATTCCATTGCCTCGCTGGTCAAAGAAACATTTAATATCTCACCGTGGTGGACCGGCATTGTCATAACTTTTCTGACCGCGGTGGTGATCCTGGGAGGCATTCAGTCCATTGCGAAGACCTGTGAAAAATTAGTTCCTTTTATGGCGGTGTTTTATGTCGTTGGGTGTGTTATCCTTTTGTTGATGCATTGGTCA
>Ga0155077_1024_pt5 | contig 10766 bp, 11 predicted proteins | sample RifCSPhighO2_01_FD_106045 | JGI IMG/M metagenome (GOLD analysis project Ga0155077, IMG submission 106045) | Omnitrophica WOR_2 bacterium RIFCSPHIGHO2_01_FULL_48_9
ATTAAACCTCTTCAACACCATCGCCGAATGGATCCCGGAAAAACCGCTGCTCGTCTTTAGCATATAATTCACTTTTTTTTCGCGGGATTCATTCGGAATATAATCCAAATCGCATTGTGGATCAGGATTTTCCTGATTGATCGTCGGCGGTAAAATATTCCGCTCAAAGATCATAGATCCAATCGCCAGCTCGATCCCATTGGCCCCGGCCAGCGGATGACCGATCATGGACTTCAATGAGCTGATCGGAATCTTGTACGCGTAATCGCCGAACACCATTTTATACGCGTTGGTTTCAAAGACATCATTTTGCCTCGTCGATGAACCATGCGCGTTGATGTAGTCGATCTGCTCCGGCTTAATGTGCGCATCCTCAAGAGCTAAACGGATGCAATCGGCCTTCGCCTCGCCTTCCGGTGGAAGATCCGTCATGTGATACGCATTATTCGTCGTACCGAACCCGACAACCTCACAATAGATCCGCGCCCCGCGCTTCTTGGCATGTTCCAATTCTTCCAGAATTAAAAGCCCCGCCCCCTCGGAGATGACAAAACCGCTGCGCTTGGCATCAAAGGGACGCGACGCTTTTTCCGGTTCATCGTTGCGCGCCGCCAAAACATTCACCGTATCGAACGCCCCGAAAGTGATCGGCGTGATCGGCGCTTCGCTCGCTCCGGTCACCATAATGTCCACTTCTCCATCCTGGATCGCTTCGAACGAAAAGCCGACGGAATCCGTCCCGGCCGTGCATCCGGTGGAGATGGTGTTGCAAATTCCCTGCAAATGGTATTTGGCGGAAATTTCGCTCGACGGGGTATTGAACATCGACGCATCGTAAAGGTCCGGACGAACGATCGTCGGATCGATCGGATTTTTGCCGCTGTCGGTCACCAGTGCGAATTCTTCTTCCATATACTTGGTCCCGCAGATCGCGTTGGCCAAGGACACACCCATGCGCTCCCGGTTGACTTTATTAAGATCAAGCCCGGAATCCTCCAGCGCCATCTTCGCGGCAGCCATGGCAAATTGCACGTAGCGGTCCATGCGCAGGCTTTCTTCCCGCGTTAAGCCCAATCTCAACGGATCAAAATCGTGGACCTGGGCCGCGATCTTGGTGTTAAACTGCGAGACATCGAATTCCGTTACCCGACGGACCGCCGAAACGCCGTTGATCATGCTTTTCCAACAGGCTTCCTTGCCGATCCCGTTGGGAGAGATGATCCCCACCCCGGTTACTACGACGCGTCTTGGCATATTAAACTCCCTTTAGTAACTCAAAAGTTAAAATTCAAAAATCAAAAGTATGGTGTCGCTAGCGACTCAATAATTTTGACTTCTTACTTTTGACTTCTTACTTTAATTAGTCCTTCAATGTTTCGTTCATCAAATTGTTATGGCTGGCAATGACCACCCAACGCTCGGGTGTTTTTTTCCAGGTCATGGTATAACGACGGATCACCCGTTTGCCGCCTTCCTGATTGACTTCCACAGTAAAAATGAAATATTGTAAGATCGCGATGTCACCGTGAATTTTCATCTGGATCGGCCGCAATTCACAGATCGCGATATTGGTGCTCCTCGTCCAGAACCCCACCCACTTCTCGAGCCAGGGCCGGTCCACCGGGATCGGGCTCTCATGGCCGTAGCCGACCATATCGGGATGAATGTATTTTATGAATTCATCCACGCGCTTATTGATCAAATGATCCCAGTGTGTCTCTAAACAATTCCAAACATCACGCTGGGTCTGGTTCCATTCCGGCGGAATCCACGACGACAATTTGTATGACGTTTTTGCTTGAGTCTCTGTTTTCATATTTTCCCCTTTATTGTGACGGGCTCACCCATCAATTCCTTTTTAATTTCCTCTGCTGTCAAAAATTTTCCTTCCCGCTCGACCCGATGCACCAGATCCACGACCTTACGGTTCAAAGGTGCTTTCATTCCGGTATTGCCCGCTAAAAGCACGACTTCCCCGTTGATAAAATCGATCTCACTGTCTTTCTTGCGCAGGATGCTTTGCAAAATAGAGCCGTACAGCGGCTCTTTGCTGAGACCGGTCAAAGTTTTATTCATAATTCCGGCAGCCTGCTCAATGGGCATGACCGCAAGCCCCTTGATCTTTTCCACCGGGAAATTAGGCAACGACACCAGCTCGATCCTCGCATGTTCCACGACATTGACCCCTTCCCGCAGCAGTAAAATGCTCAATTTGCACAGATCCATATCGCTAAATGTTTCCTGCATCGATTTCCCGATGAGAGCGGGGATGCAATTGTTAAAATTTACAAATAATTTGAGCCATTTCATTCCGGCAATTTCGCCCGTCACATAAATGGGGAATGCCTTGCTTAAAATTTCTTCCGCGTCCGTCACCCGGGTATCGTTAGCCCCGAAAGGCCTTCCCATGATCCAATCCCCCGGAAAATTATAGGTGACCTCTCCCGGCTTCACATACGTTGCCCCAAACATCACGATGCTGCTGATAATTTTTTCCGGCTCAAAATGGCTGCTTAAGATATTGTCCGCCTGCACGCCGTTTTGCGTCGAGAGGATATTGGCATGCGTAGGTAAAAATTGATGATTGGCCTGATAGGCGGCTTCGATATCCTGTGTCTTCACGGTGAAGATCGTCAGATCATATTCCCGATCCAAACGGGTGGCCACCGGGATGGAGATCACTTCTGCGGTGCCGTCGAATTTTTTGATCTTTAACCCGTTCTGCCGGATCGCCTCGACCTGATCGGAACGGCCGACCAATAAAACACTGACCCCGGCCTTGGTCAAATACCCGGCCACCACTGAACCGATCGCTCCCGCTCCGATAATCGCAACTTTCATCTATGCTCCTAAAAGGTTTTTTCCTGCTGCTCTTTATAAATTTTTGCTATGTGCTCTTTAAAAGCGGCAAAAACAACCTTAATGCTGTTGTCATAATTTTTCTGGCCCAAGATCGGCCAAATGATCATATTCAACAGACCGCGCGGCTGGTAATGCAGTTCATAATCCACCCGTGTTCCGTTGTAACGCCATTCGAGCTTAATGTCCTCATAACCTTTGAGCGGGCCGTTGAGGAACTTAAACTGCAGCTGCCGTTCCGGAATAAACTGCGCGACTTCTATGTCCCAGCTCGGCGCCAAGAGTCTTAGAATTTTTTGTCGGAACTTTGTCCCGACCTGCAAATCCCCGGGCGTTTTACGAACATACTTGATCGAGCAGCCTTTGGTCGGCCACCAAGGGGCCTCCCCCCATGGCATGACCGCCGCGGCCACCAGCTCAATCGGCATCTCCAAAAAAACAAAGTGATGAATGATCTTCTCTTTGATCTTGGGAGCGGCCGGCTGCGCTGATTTTTTCTTTCCAAAAAACGCCATCATTGAACTCTTTATAATTTTTTAAACACGTTTTAAAAAGAATACGTAACTATTTAGGCTCATGTTCGCGATAATTAAATTTTACCTCATCCAAAAGGCGGATCATCAAACTGTAAAACGCCTTCGGCACCTCCGAAAAGAACGCGCGGACAATGTCCGGCTCTTCGACGGTATCCGAACCGCGCGCCTGCGCGTTGAGGGCCGCTTTCTTGGTCACAACTTGCTTGGCGATCTCGCGGTGAAAAAGCGGGATCTTCCGGATCACCGTATTAAACTTTTCCAGTGATTGACTTTCCCATTTGAGTTGTATTTGTGTGGTCATTATTACCTCGTGCTACCGGTTCCCGCAGTCACGCGAGAATTGGCTTCCCATTTGGCGATATTGCTCATAAAATCCTTCACGCAAAGTTTGACCTTCTGGTCGTAATCGCTGGTAAAAATGCGATGAATGCGTTCGGGTTTGGAATAATACTCGCGCATGCACCACGCCCCCAAACGGCCCACTTCCTCGATGGTCAGATGATCCGTAGGAACAACCGGGTGCTGAAAGTCCCAATCTTTTAAATTAATTTTATCCGGATCAAACCATCCTTTTTTGATCCCATAGCGCCAATCCGGCGAATTCGGCACCGGCGTTAAATAATCCAACGCGAAAATATCCGGATCGATCTCATCGGCGATATGCAGGCGCTGCTTGATCTTTGCTTCCGTGTCCTCCTTAAGCCCGATCAAGACGGTCCCGACGCTGCCGATATTATTTTCGCGTAAGATGCGAACCGTTTTCTTGATCTGGTCGATGGTGACCCCTTTGCCCTGTTTGGCCAAGGTCATATCATCTTCGACCTCAACACCGGTCAGTGCCAAAAATAAACCAGCCTTCTTCATCAAGGGCAAAATATCGTGCTGGCTGATCCACTGGTCAGCCCGGCCTAAACAGACCCAATCGATCTTGTTGCCTCTTTTAAGTTTTTCTTCGCAAAACTCGATCATCGCTTTTGTATCGGTGTTAAAGGCATCATCCTGAAACACGATCGTCGTGATGCCGTATTGCTTCTCTAGAATATCGAGCTCATCAACGATGCGTTTGCCTTTTAAACCGCGCCATGACGTAAAATCTTGTATGGCGGTACGGCTGTCATACAACGCCCATTCGTAACAGAAATGGCATTTGCCCGGACACCCGCGCGAGGTCATCAATTCCGCGAACGGTTTCCAATACGTGTGCCCGACGTATTTATCCATCGGGAACAGATCATAGGCCGGCATCGGCAGCACGTTCAAATCCGGGATCAAATCGCGGTGCGGTCCGATAACAATGGTATCGTTGTCCTGGCGCGAAACCAATCCCGGGATATCGCGGTCACTTTTTTTCTTATCTTTCAGATTAATGATCAGGTCTTCCATGGTCAATTCGGCCTCACCGATCATGATGTAATCGATCCATGGGTTTAACCGCATTTGCCGTTCATAATCTCCGGAATACCACAACCCGCCGGCCACCGCGATGGTCTTCGGCAGAGCTTCCTTAATAAGTCTTAAACCTTCATTAAAATACCAAATAACCGCGGCCCCACAGGTGGAATGCAGCAATTCTCCGACGAAAACTATATCCGGCTTATATTCTTTCACCCATTTGAGCATGGCCTGCCAATCCATCTCCAGGGCACGGCAATCAAGCGCGGCGACCTCGGCGAGTCCTTTGGTGCGAAAGTAAGCTCCCAACTGCGCATGCATTTGATTACAAGCCTTGTGATTTCCGTGTGAATCCCAGGCCTTCAGTGGTGGTGTTAAGAAAAGTACTTTCATTTCATATCTCCTTTGCTGATTTTAAAACCAATTTGTCACCAGCGGTTTTCCCCCCGGCGATTTGTCCGTGCAGATATGTTTACTCTGCGTATATTCTAAAAGCCCTTCTTTGCCCAGCGTGCGGCCGAAACCGCTTTGCTTATATCCGCCGAAGGACGATTCATTATAAAAACCGCCGTACGTGTTGATCCACACGGTGCCGCAGCGCAATTGTTTGGCGACCACAGCGGCCTTTTCCAGATCCTTGGTCCAAATGCAGGCCGCCAGACCATACGGATTGTCGTTGGCAATTGTGGCCACCCGGCCACAATCGGAAAATTTCAGCACGCACAAGACTGGACCAAAAATCTCTTCTTGGGCAATTTTCATTGAATTCGTCACGTTAATTAAAATCGTCGGCTCAATAAAAAATCCTTCTTTAAGTTTCGGATCACTGGGGATTTTTCCGCCGCAGGCCACCTGGGCGCCCTCGGCCACACCCGCTGCAATAAATTTTAAAACTTTATCGCGGTGTTCGCGGCTGATCAGCGGGCCAAAATTGACTTGATAATCCGTGGCAGGTCCAATCGTTAACGATTGCGTTTTCTCAATCAATTTGGCCAAAAATTTATCATAAATTTTTTCCTCCAACAATAATCGCGCACCGGCCGTGCACATCTGACCTTGATTCATAAAGATCGCGGATAACGTACCGCCCACTGCCGCATCCAGATCGCAGTCGCTGAAAACAATGTTCGGTGATTTGCCGCCGAGTTCAAGCGAGAGTTTCTTGGTCGTGGCACTCGCCAGCTGCATCATTTCCTGGCCGGTCTGTGTCCCGCCGGTAAAACTGAGCATGTCCACACGCGGATCTTTCACTAAGACACTCGCCGCGGCATGATCGGTGGTCGCCACAATATTGACCACCCCGGCCGGCAATCCGCTTTCTTCAATGATCTTCGCCAGGCGCATCACTGAGGCACAACCCAAGGCCGACGGTTTTAAGATCACGGTATTTCCTACAACCAGCGCCGGCGCGATCTTCCAGGCTGACATGATCAAAGGATAATTCCACGGAATGATACAACCCACGACACCCACCGGTTCACGCTCGGTCAAACTTTTGACCGGCGCGTCGATCTTGTTTTCTTTTGCCGCAAGCTCCTGCGAAATATTACTGAAATATTCAAAACAATCCGCCGCGGTCGGGACATCAATGAAGGTCGACTGTTTAAGCGTTTTTCCGCAGCCGACAGTTTCTAGGTCCGCCAATTCTTTGGCGTGTTTACGGATCCCCTGAGCGATCTTTTTTAAATAAATCCCGCGCTCTACCACCGTCATCCCCGGCCAAACACCGGAATCAAAGGCCGCCCGCGCCGCCGTAATCGCCTGCCCGATATCCGCGGCCGTTGCATCGGCAATCGCGGCAAAAGCCTTTCCGTTCGACGGATTAATGGCCTCAAAAGACCGGCCGCCCGAAGCAGCAACACTCTTACCATTGATCAACAAATCAAATTGTTGGTTCGCGACAGTCAGCATATTTATTTTACTCAACAAACATCTTGTTCCAAAATTTATAACAGAATTTAATAGATTTATACTCTTCATCATATGAGCACCTGTTGTCCCGACTTTTCCAACACATGTCTAAGGAAGTCGGGGCTACAAGTTCCAGTTATTCAACGGGAACTTGTTGCCATAATTCAAACACGCGGCTGCAAGGCGCATACCATTTCGAAATTTTTGCAAAATCCCCTCGCAAGTTCATCTTCTTCTGAGTCGTGGCCACAAACGGATCGATCTCGCGGTTGAATACCGCGCGCCAGACACTTTCCGGCGCCGAGATCAAAAATTCCGCGTTGCCGTCCTTGCCCACTTTTTTGATGCGTCCTTTATCAAAACAAAAGCTGTAAATTTCCCCGGTCTCATCAAGCTGCACCGCCAGATCCATCGTCATATTGGTCTTGGCACCCATTTCGCTCAATTGTTTATCGGCGTTAACGACCCGCACAATTTCATCAATTTGTTCTTTGGAAAATAATTTATATTTTTTATCGGCCTTTTTTTCTTTTTGTTTTTGCTGAGAGCTGATAGCTGAAATCTCCAATCTCTTATAAAGTTTACTGATCGCGTCCACCTTGACCGCCTCCTCCAGACACTGAATAAGAACAAAACAATCAAACAAATTCTTTCCCATCGCCACGGTCCCGTGATTTTTTAAAACCGTGATATTATTCGTTTTGAGATGTCCGATGATCGGGGTCGCATCGGTGACCGAGGGCGTTGTCTGCGCGATGGATTTCACATCGCCTAAATAAAATTTTGATTCAAAGATCCTGGGACTCAGCACATCGTTTTCCAAAAAGAACGCGTTGGTATAAGTCGTGTGCGTATGGATCACCGCCTTGACGTCGGGAAAATTCTTATAAATCTCCGTGTGCAATAATTTCTCCGTGGAAACTTTCCCCTCTTCCAGAAGTTCGCCGGAAACTTTCATCAGCAGAACATCTTTTTCCTGCAGCAGGCCCAAACAGGTCCCATGCCCGGTCAGGACGATATGCTCAGCATCCACGCGGGCGCTGATGTTCCCGTTGAAACCGCTCGCCAGGTCCTTTTCCCAAAGGACGCGACCGATCGCGACGATATCGGTTTTTAAATTTTTAACAGCAGCATCCACAGCTATGCACCTTTGAAATATATTTTGCCGGGACCCAATCGGTCAACGGGACATACCCTTTAACGCCTTTGGGCGCCACGCGCACCCCGTTGAAACTCAAAATATCGGACTGTTTTCCTTGGGCACCTTTTTGCGCCGCCGCCGGGTACAAATTGACCGGCACCTGGTGCCTTTTCCCCAGCACTCCCAAAACCAGCGCGCCGGTATCACAGCGGGCGCCCTTCTTGTCTACCTTTTGGTAGGACACCCAAACCTCTTTAACCAAATTCCGTTTAAATAAAAATCCCGCCATATTATCGGCGATCAAGGTCGGCGTGATCTGGCGTTTATTCAATTCTTTGGAAAGAATATTGGCGGCCTTTAATCTGGGCCGGCCTTCCAAAATAAAAACATTGATCTCGCCCCGCTCTTTTAATAAATCAAAAAGCGATTCATCGACCATGCCTTGAATCAAAATGATATTATTTTTATTGTCCTGCATTGATAGCCACCGCTTGTGTAATTAATTCATGCGAAACCACATCGAATCCCGGATAAAAACCTTTGACCTTGGCTTTGGTGATCGGTTTGCGCTCGAAGTTCAATAATTCCTTTTCATCGCGGATCTCGATCGGGATATCTTCCCCGCAGGCAATCTTGCTCGACGGTTGCGTTAACACATAGAACGGAATTTCAAACTCTTTCGCCAAAACCGCGATCTGATAGGTCCCGATCTTGTTGGCAAAATCCCCGTTGGCGCAGGAACGATCTGACCCGACGATCACCTTATTGACCAGCCCGTCCGCCATGACCGAGCCGACCGCATTGTCCGCGATCAGGGTCACATCCGCGCCCATTTTTTTTAATTCCCAGCAGGTCAATTTCGTGCCCTGCAAATACGGCCGGGTTTCTGTGGCAAAAAAACGGATCTTCTTTTTCTGCTGCTGACAAATTTTCGCGGCCATGGCCAATTCACCGCTCACATTGCAATGCGTCAAAACACTGTCGCCGTTTTTGATGAGCTCGGCGATCTTCTGCACCCGCTCCAACCGCCGGTAACGGATGCCCTGTAGATAGCCGTGAACATTTTTGCTGACAAATGTTTTGATGTCCTGCTGTTGTGCCAGCGCGGCCTGGGCCCAGCCCGTCACGACGGACGTCACTTCGGCGAAGGGAAACGTCGGGCGGCTCTTGTTGAGCGCCTCCGCGGTCGCCTGCAATTTTTGAACTAATGCTTCCGGCGAAAGTGCACGGCCGTTCTCCAGTTCCAGCAAAAATGTGTTCAATACAACGAGGAACTGCCCAAAGGCGCGGGTCTTCATCTCGCGGATCACCTGCACCGCCTCTTTGGTGTTGCGGACCTTGATATATTTGACCTTCGCCGGGATCAAGGTCTCATCGAGGACTAAGAGCACTTTGCCATCAATATGCGCCGGCCAAAATAATGGAGATTCTTGTATTTTAAGGTTATTTTTCATTTTTATAATTGACCGGTCAGGGTAACGCTACTCGTATCGTCTATTAGTAACGTCAAACGTAACCCAATACCGAAACGGGCCTCGTTACCATAACCCTTAGACGAATTATTTCGTGACCGCTGCGCCTTCCATTTTCTTAATCAAATTGAACGCGATATTGATCATCGAGCCTTCTGCCATGTAATAATCCGGGTTCATAAAACCCATTTCTCCGGTGATGACGTTATCGCTCACCGCCAAAATGACCGTTGCCGGGACTTTATACAACTGGCAGATCGTCAAAAATGCCGAGCTGACCATATCCACCGCGACCGCACCCTGATCCACTGCTTTGCCGATGACCTCGCGCGTTTCGCGTAAAATCGCATCGGTGGACCAAACCTTTCCGACATGCACCGTGAGGCCGGAGGCCTTCGCCACCTCGATCAAATTATTCGTCAGTTCCGTATCCGCCTGAATTTTAAAATTTTTGTCAACGTAGTAGGGCGTGACACCTTCGCCGGAGATGGCCGTATTCGCCACGATCAGATCCCCGACCTTGATATTTTCACTTAAAGAGCCGCAGCTCCCCAGACGGATCATCGCCTTGGCCTGCGCGTTACAAAGAATTTCGGTCGTGATCCCGGTATCAGCGGCAAAACGTCCGCCGTTGATCGTCGTGACTTTGGTCCCTTGAAATGTTCCGGTGTACATCGTGTATTCCATGAAAGAAAAATTTTTGACCGGATTCTCCAATTTTTTAACAATGGCATCCGCGCGTTCCTTCGGGCCCGGCACTAAAGCGTACTTGCCAACATCTTCCGGCCGCAACTGCACCATTCCCATCAGATCTTTTCCGGTTAAATGAACTTCTTTGAGCATTTTTGACATATCTAATTCCTTTCGTTTGGCTTTCAGCTGTCAGCTATCGGCAATCAGCAAAAGCCTTAAGCTGAAGGCTGAGAGCTGAGAGCTGAGAGCTTCAATTGTTCCTTATCAATTTTTCCTGTCCTATTTTTCGGTAAACTATCCCGGATCTCAATAGCGTGCGGTACTTTAAAATTGGCCAAATGATCCTTGGCAAAATACCGAATATCTTCGGCGCTGAGCTTCGTGCCTTCCTTCAAGACTACAAATGCCTTAACCACTTCCCCGCGCAGGTCATCCGCCACCCCGATCACCGCCACCTCCGCAACCCCCTCATGCTTATGCAAAGCTGTTTCCACTTCCGGGGCAAAAACAATTTGACCGCCCACTTTGATCATCTCTTTTTTGCGGCCCATAATATAGTAGAAGCCATCCGTATCAACCCGTCCCAAATCACCCGTGTGCAGCCAGCCATTTTGGATCGTTTCTGCGGTTAATTGTGGGTCTTTATAATACTCTTTCATCACAACCCAGCCGCTTATGACAATTTCGCCAATTTGGCCGATTTGGATGTTCATTCCCTTATCGTCCACTATTTTTATATTACAATGTGGAGCAGATTTACCA
>Ga0155077_1081_pt3 | contig 10679 bp, 10 predicted proteins | sample RifCSPhighO2_01_FD_106045 | JGI IMG/M metagenome (GOLD analysis project Ga0155077, IMG submission 106045) | Omnitrophica WOR_2 bacterium RIFCSPHIGHO2_01_FULL_48_9
ATGCTGGTCCGCGTGGACAATATTTCCGTTATTTTTATAAATAAAATTGGCGATGGAGGCCGTGATGCCTTTTTGATCGGGACAGGAAATTAAGAGGATGGCGCGCTTCATAAGAAAGTACTTGAGTTTATCATTCCGTCCGAAAGAGCACAAGACTTAAAACCGTTTTTCCATCTATTTCATTCCGATAAACGCCAGAGAACTTTCCGGCAAATCCGCGGCAGGCAAAAAGAAAGGATTAAAATGATAATCGACAAAAAACATCCAGCCGGTCGACGCCAAACTTAAGACCCGGGGATCATGCGAAAACCATCCGAACGGGATCCAATCACGCTTCGAGGAATACGCGTAGGCGACTTGACCTTCGGCCGGCTCGGCTTTCAAAAATTCCACTCCCCGGCGCATCGCGCGGCCGTCGGCGGCAGCTGTCTCAGCCCATTGCGGATGATCAATTTTATAATGTTCCGCTATCTCCCGCGCCGCCAAGATCGCACCCGCTGTCCATTCGACCGAGATCCGGTCATGTTCATCGGTGTATCCGACCCCTAAAAGTTTTCCATTGCGGTCTAAGGCCCCGGAGCGCGCCTTGGCGACCTGCCACATCGCATGAGCCGCGCCCTCGCCGAACCACTCATCAATTGTTTCCGGGCTCAAGGCCGCGATCCCCCAGGTCTGAACATCCGTGGCAAAATGTTGGTCGTTCGAATTCCAGCGGCCATTCTTAAAGGTCATCCCCTGATAAAGAAATTTATGCTCCGCATCCCACGCTTCTTTAAAATAATATTCGATCTTATCCATAGCCTGTTTATAAATCGCCTTCTGAGTGATCTTATAGAGCATGCGAAACGCGGCATACCAGGAAATATTATTTTCCGTCGAGATTTGCTGATACCACCAGCTGTGTCTGACCTCCCCCAGAACACTGTTCTCATCCTCGGGATGATACGTCCCCAGCGGCGCCATGCGGATACCGCCGTTTTCCGCCTGCAAAAGGATAGCAGCCCGGGCCAACTCTTCCGCCAGCCGCAACTCGACCGCATCGCCTAAGTGTTCATAGAATTGATGCTCCGCATTGAAATATTTTTTATGAAAAAGGTGCAAGGCGGCCAGCGTAACCCAGGCGTTCTCGCCGGCAACCGGTTTCCAATCTTCCCAGTGGATCGTCGGCCAGGTCGGAAAATCTTTGAATTCCGTTTTTCCGTCCAGGGGGTCGCTGGTGTTGTACCGGCCGTGGGCATTGATGATCCGGAAAATGAAACCGCGCTGACCGTATGCCCGAACATCCGAGGAAACGGCGAACGGGTTAGCTTGATTATATACGAAAGAATTCACCGGATAACCGGCGCGGATATGATTCAATTCCCCCACCCGGCCTTCCCAATAAACGGCCAGCGGATGGTATGCTTTTTGTAAATTTTCGTCGCCCCCCAACATCGTAAGAGCGATCTGTCCGATGGCTCCGTCATAAATCACCAAGCCTTCTTCAACGATCATCCGTTCGATAATGCCCGGCACGGATTGCGCTTCTCCCATATCGGCATAAACGTTCTGTTTTTGGTCCGGCGGAATTTGAAAACTTAAAGGAAGCTGCGTGGACGGGCTGACATTCGATCGGATCCAGCGGATCATTTTTTCACAATCAACCGGGATCGTTTGTGCCCCAGCGAGCGGATTAAACATAAATATCACCCCCATCATCAAGAATACGGCGCACTTCTTTTGCAACATAGCTCCCCCATGTTTTACGGGCTCGAAACATAAGGGCGCGCCGGTGCAAAATCCGGCAATAAAAAAACCCTTTGACTGAAATCAAAGGGTTTTTAAGAACTTTCACGATGCCACTTTTTTGCGGCACCGGCAGCACCAACTTTTCCTCAACCACACATTATATGTGGTAGTTGGCACAGCATCGCTCTCTCCCCCGATAGCTTATGACCAAACCAGGGCTGTGCTATAAGACAGCACTGGTACAGTCATCGCTCCTTTCTGCATCTTAGGAAAAGCGATGGCAACCTGACGACCGTGTCCTTACACTTTACTTTAAGGATTTAGGCTCATGGCTTTGCGCCCTACTCTTTCGAGCAGTTTACCCTTGTTTTCCAGGATCATCCTGGCCAAATTGTCAACCGTTGCAAGTATGCCACACAAACCGGACTTGTCAAGAGAGCGCTTTCTTGGAAGGGAAAAAATATATTTATTTTAAGACTAGACTGGAATCTTGAGGAGTGTCGGTAGAAGCCGTCTGATATACTAACTTGCCGTCTTCAGTGTATTTCTGTAGAGTCTGAACACGTCCCTTGGCATATATTCCAAACGAACGGATACTTCCATTCGGATAAAATTTAAGCATAACCCCTTCAAGCTGATTATTGCTAAAAGACTCGATTGTCTTTATACTGCCGTTTTTATAAAACTCTTTATGCATCCCCTCCCGTTTGTCATTCTTATAAAATCCTTCCTCTCTCAGTATCCCATTACCATAATATATTTGAAAAAGTCCCTCACGTTTGCCATTAATATAGGCACCTTTTTTACGCAATTTCCCATTGGAATGAAATTTTTCATAGGGACCATCCGCCATTATGGCAGCATATCCCTGACAACTCATCCCGAGAGAATATATTGCAATTAAAAGGATAATAATTGGTATCTTTTTCATGATTTACTCTAATATATTTCAGGAAGTAAGCATCATAAGCAAGGGGGCAGAGCGATTGCTCTGCCCCCTATTAAAAACTAATTAACCTTCTAAGTTAAAACTTTCAACACATGTGAATTCGTAAGTAAACTGGTTAGAGCCTGCAATTGGCGTCTTCTTAACACAACCTGTAATGAGCGCGCCCTGACCATTTGCTCCATCTATGAAATTATCCGAAATTCTACTTCCCTGACCCCCGGGGATAATAACAACCCCTCCGGAAAAGGTAATTGTACCACCATCATTCGAATCTCTTTTACCGTCCCCATTAGAATCTTCAACATCCCAATGGTTCATCGGATCGTCCTGAGGCGGAACGTCAACCGGATGATTAGGACCGCGATAGGTAGATCCCGGAGGACATGGCCGGCAACCTTCATCACCCTGGTTTATTGCAGCACATGCCTTAGTGGAAGTTAATGATAATTTCTTAGTTACATCTAAATTTACACTTATTGCAGCTAGAAATATTACCAGTGAACAACTATAAAATAAAAATTTTCTCATTTTGACCCTCCGTGGCATTACAATTTAAAATTAAACTAAAGGTGCCCTTTCTCAGGAACACATCAATTTTTCATTCTTTCTTTTGTATTTTTGATTTTCTTCTCTTCCCTCCTTTCCATTATATAGAATAAGCATTAGGACAAGTATGCCATATATAGAATCCGTTTGGCAAGGGGGTAAGTTTGATTCCTGAAAACGTTTTCACAAAACAATCCTGATCGATGAAAAATTAAATGCCGGAAGGAACATGGTAGGAAAAATCACAAAATCTATGAAGCTAGAAACCCCTCTCCATCTAACCAAAATCAGGAAAGACGAGAGAACTGTCGGGATACCACAGAGCATTTTGAGGCTGTTGGCCTCAAAATACAACCGCCAGTCTTTCCTTAAAATAGAATGAAAGCTCCCCCTGCGGGATTGGAGCTTTCATCTAAAGTAGACTGGCGGACCGCCTCGCTTTCCTTAGTCTACTCAGAGGAAGCGAGAGCGAGTCTCGCCATTTTTGCACAGCAAAAATGGCGGAGAGGCTGGGATTCCCCCGCCCTTTCTGAATCAAAATTACAGAAAGCGGGGTCCCATCTTCTTCAAATAAAACATTTGAAAAAGATGGGAGAACCCGCTGATTTATTAAAGCGGAGAGGGAGAGATTCGAACTCTCGGTGAGCTTACGCCCACAACAGTTTTCGAGACTGCCCGATTCAACCGCTCTCGCACCTCTCCGAAAAGCTACCTTAATCTTATTTTGAAAAGCTTGAGGATCTCGAAGCCGATTTTAGACTGAGAGATCTTTATTTTTTTCGATTATAATCAAAGACTTTGTTTTCGTCAACGTTACCGGCTAATCCGGGTGACAACCTGATCAGTCCGCAGAATCGCCTGCCACCCCTTGACTTCCTCATGACTGTCTGCCGATGCATCAACACCAACCGCGTTAAATTTCAAAAACCCTTCTTCCGTGATCCCAAACTCAATACCAGTGGACCACAATTCATCCGGAGACGCGGAAAGCACAAACCGGTCTTGGTCCAACAGCTCATAAGCGTACCGGTAGCCGCTTCCCTGCCAATTCTTTAATGCCTTTGAATCAAAGGCAAGGCCTTCCCGGTAGGAGACGACGTTGATCTCTGGCAAATTTTCCAAACTCGCCGGATACTTCCGGTGTTCTTCATAATACATCTGAATAAATTTTTCCAGGACATCAACAGTGAAGCGGGCACGGGCGGCATAATGCAACGCGCGCAACCCGTTAAAACACAGCAAAAGAACCGCCGCACAAATAACCAGTTTAGAAATTTTCCATAGAATATTTTGCATTTTACAAACTCAGCGGTGAGGCGCTGGCATCTTTTTGTTTATCCTGGACCCATTCCATATAAAATAAGATCCGCGCGACATCCAAGAATCCTAACAATTTATTAAGAACAATCAAGGAAATATTTTGACGGAGCAGCCGATGCGCGAAATAATGCCGCAATGTCAAAAAGGCTATTTTTTCACCCAGCTTGTCATCCGCCCGCAAGAGCGCGAGCTGATCCGCAAAATACCTGACCGACTGTCTTTGACCGCGCTCGTTGACAAAAATGAACGGTGTTTGCGGATAACAACTCCCCTGCAAATTTTTTAAAATTTCTATGGTGCGGCCGGTGAGAGGGACCGACCGTTTCAGCAAGACCGTGTCTTTTATTTCCAGACAGTTTTCTGTCCAATTCACGTCCTGCCACTGCAGCCGGATCAACTCTTCGATCGTTACCCCGGTCAGCGTAACAAATTCCAGCACCCGGGCAAAATCGATCGTTGCCGCTTTAAAAAGCCGCGTCATTTCTTCTTCCGTCGGGATCCGCGGCTTGCGGACTTGTCCGGCCGTTAAGTAACGGATATGCAAGGCCGGATTATCATTGAGATAACCCAGCTTGCGGGAATATTCCAGCACCTCCGCAAGGAGAAATAAACTTAAGTTCACCAGATGCGGCTTGAGCTTGCGCTTCCGCCACGCTTCCTCTTTGCTTAAAAACTCTTTATACTGCTCGATCACGACAGGCGTGACCCCGGAGAGTTTCTTTAGCTGCGGGAATCTTTTTTGGAGAAACCCATGAAAATGTTCGGTGAGGGATTTATAGCGTGCCCATGTCCTGACCGGGTATTGGATCCTGGCATATTCCAGAAAATCGCTTAAGAAAATATCCACATCGACATCGCGTACGATCGTGGCCATTTCCCCTTTCGCGATCTTTGCTTCGATCTCCTGCAAAAGTTTTTCGGCCGCGGCCAGATCCCGTCCGGCCCGCTGCTGGTATTTCAACCCGCGGGCATAAAATTCGACATAGTATTCATCATTGACCTTATGGATGCTGCCCATCGTTCGTCCTTTTATTTTCCCATCCGCGGCGGCCACGGCACAGAATCGATCTTGCGCAGCACGTGCGTTTCGACCCACCGGTCGGTCAACTCAGTATCCCTGCCTTCCCAATCGGCGGTGCGGAAAAAAGCTGCCCAGCGTGCCCAGAATAAAAAATTTTTTATGCTTTCATCGATCAAGATTTTCCGCTGGATCCTAAGATTAATATCGTACGGGTCGCCGGCCGTATCCTTGTTAAAATTTTGCAGCTCTGCAGACAAAACTGTCTGGAACACCTGGCCGCCCTTTTCTCCAATTCTAAAATCATAAAAATCGAATTGAGCTTGCGGCACGGCCAGGCCGCGCTGCCATAGTTCTGCCGTCATGCGGTAATCCCCGGAAGACAGTTCGGCCGAATCAAACTGCAACCTGACCAAAAGCTGTACAGCCGAATCATCCTGCGAATTTTTCAAGAATTGATGGTCCACTGTAAGAATTTTTATTTTTTCCGAGCGATAACGGCGGGTTTGCTGTTCCAGCCGGTCCCAATGATAAGCATGCCCCATATAAATACCGAAGCTGTAAAAAAGATGCACCACGATGATACCCACAAAAACATTGCGGAAACTGGGCCAAAACGGCCGCAGCATCACTCCCGCCCATAGCGCCAAAAGATACGGCAAAAAATAATAAACAAAATCCATGAGGCCCGTCCAGGTCTTTGGATAAGGCGCGGGCATATCCCCGAAAAGCATACAAACAATAAGAAAAACAATGACGAGAAAATAAACGAAGACCACCTGGACCGTTAAGCGAATGACCTGGGCCCGATCCGCGGGTTTATTTTGGTCGTTCTCTGTGGGGGCTATTGTCTGGGTCATTTTAATTTGGTTAAAAACGGGAACCGATCAGAACGCGGAGATTAGACCTGCTCGGGCTGGCCTGAGGCATTAAATGTTGACAGAAATGTTTCAACGACACTTTGGTCAAGCTGACCGCGCATATCACGCAGGATTTTACTGGCGTCTTCAAAAGAATATTTTTTACGGTAAGGCCGGTCCGTGGTCAAGGCATCATAAATATCCGCCACCGTCGTGATCCGCACCAAGAGCGAGATCTGATCTTCTTTTAATCCGTCGGGGTACCCGGAGCCGTCCAGCTTTTCATGGTGATGCCGGACAATATCGCACAAATTCCGCAGAAACCGGACCGGACGGATAATACTTTCGCCAATTTCCGGATGCTTTTTCATCATGTCCATTTCCTGGATGGTAAGCGGGGCAGGCTTGGTCAGGACTTCATCGGGAATACCGATTTTTCCCACATCATGCAGCCGCGCGGCGTTGCGCAACGTCTTAATATTCTCTTCGCTCAGCTGCATCGCCTTGGCAATACGCACGACATAATCGGCCACGCGGTCCAAATGCCCCCGCGAATACCGGTCCTTGGCATCAACCGCCAAAGCCAGCGCTGAAATTGTTTCAAAATATGTTTTTTCCACGTTCTCATTCAATTGGGAATTTTCAATGGCTACGGCGGTTTGCAAGGCAAGGTTATGAATCAGACTCTTTTCATCGTCTTGAAAGGTCAGGCCAGAATGTTTTCCCCCGACCACCAAAATTCCGATCACATGTTCATGCAGAGCCAGCGGCGCGCAAAGCATCGGTGTTTTAAAAAGGGCTCGGTAGTGATCGTCCTTAAAAAATGCTTCTTCCAAGAAATCAATAATCACCGGGCGGTTACCTTTCAAAATTTCGCCGAAAGGTTTGCCGTCGGCTGACAGCTTAATGTGGCTCTTGGGCCCGACATTGACCCCATAGACCGCATTCAAATATAAATTATTTCTAGTTCCATCGACCAGCATGAGAAACCCCACCCGGGCGGAAAAAGCATCAACCACCGTCTCCACGATCAAATCCAAGAACGAGCCGATATCGTGCATGGAAGAAATCCCCTGCCCCACCCTGGTCAGGACAGAATGCAGCGTCTTCTTCGCCATCTCCAGGCTTTTGATATTTTCTTCCAACCGCGAAGTGACCTCGCTGAAGGAGCGCGCCAGAACATTGATTTCATTCTTTTCCTCAGAAAGCTCCTGAATTTTTTCCGGACCGAGAATGGCCGTCAACGCATCACGATTGGAGCGGGTAATATCGATGAGGCTTTTTAAGACCGAGCGCATCGCCCAATACCCGACCGCCACCCCCAGCACGATCAAAAAAAGCGTGGTGCTAAAATTAGCTTCCGTGATTTTAATGGAGCCGCTGTCTTTCAGCTCAAGATAAAAATAGAAGAGGACCCCGATGGGAATAATGGACATCAACAAGAAAAGGACAGTGAACTTGCGCAGGATTGAAGCGTCTTCGATAGATCCGAATTTCATGTTTTTAAACATATTTTATCGTAATAGTATTAAAAATAAAATTAATAACTAAAGTAATTGTACCTTCAAATGGGCACTTCGGCAAGACTGAATCGCTAATTGTTCTTATAACTTATTGCGGGGGATAATGTTAGAAGGAAGTCAACACGAAAAAAATATTTATACTGGCGGACCGCCTTGCTTTTCTTAATGAACACAGATAAAACGGGCGAGTCTCGTCATTTTCGGAGCTGCGAAGATGGCGGAGCACTTCGCGAGAGAACGCCATCCTGCAAAAAAAATGGTGGCCATGTCGTATGTCCTTAACAAAATATCTGTCGGCTACTTCCCTATAACATTTATTATAAAACCATCACTGTGCGCCGACATTTCTGGCGCGTACATCGGCTGCAACGTGGCTGCACCAATACGATACGTCCCTGGTTTGGTCGGCCGAAGCCTATAGCGAAGGATATATTCGCCATGCGGGACCCAGGACATAAAGAAATTAGTCAAAGAATCCCTAGGCTCTTCATAAAACGAAAGCGCATCATACTTCCAACCGCTTAAAAGTGTTTCAGCTTCAAACCCGGCAGCTTTGGGATCTTTAAGGTGCACATATTCAAATTGCGAACGCGTATTGATTTTTAATTGAACTTCGATCTCATCACCGACGTTGACAGTAGCATTGCTGATAAGAGGTTGCAAATGATAATCATCACCTTCTTTGAGCCGCAGGTAGAATATTCTAGAAAGTTCGAGCATCCCAGCCTGAGAGGCTTGCGGAATTTGATCCGTGGAATACATCCAGGTCAGACTCGCGAAAGAAACGCCAGGGCCATCCTTACCGACTGTTGCAGATATATCCGCATCAGCAATTTCAAAACCCTTCTTCTGCCAACTCAACGGCTTCTCGAGCCAATCATCCGCGGCTACAGTAACGGAATCATTGGTCTTGCCCCATTGGATTTTGAAATTCTCATCTGAAACGAGAGATCCTTTTTTATTCATATAATCCAAAAGCGCATACACTGCCGCCACAGAAGCTTTAGTTGATTTCCAAACATTGCCTTTACGGTTAAATAAAAGCCATTGCACCATGCCGTCCATGCGCTTATCCTCGGGGCGAAGTTCCTGCAGAGTGCGCAACAGAAATGCATTCATCTCGAGCGTATCCGAATACCACACCCAAGAATATTTTTCTGGAGTCCAATAGACACCAGCGATTGGGTCTTCACGGCTACCATCCAAAGCCATATCCAAAACTTCATTAGCTCGTTTGATGTCACCCAAATGAAAATACGTATAAGCCAAATATGCTTTGCCAAATTGCGTCAGGGCATGAATATTTTTTTCCAAAAATTGCACCCAAGACTTGGCAGCTTCAAAACCTTGCTTTGCCGTCGGGAATTCATTTTGCGGATAAGAAGTCACCACATAAGCAGCCATGGAGATCAATGATAATTCATAAGCCTCGGGTTTAAGACGAAGCGGTATCTCTTGATTAACATAAGCGAGCGCCCGCTCAATCATATCGCGAGGAACTTCCACCCCATACCGACGCGCTTGGGCAAATCCGTCAAGGACATAGAGAGTCATGTACGGATCTGCTTGTCCGCCCGGCCACCACGGGAAAGCACCATTAGAAAGCTGAGCACTGCGCAATTTTTCCAAATTCTCGTCTTCTTTGGCCTTAACAACGGTAGGCTCAAGCATGTCAATAATCGGCCAAGACGTGGGCCGGCCTTCTGATTCCCATACCCACGGAGTTTCCATTAATTTCATAAGCCGATTGGGATCGTTCTTCTCCCAAACAGGTGTCGGCGTTGAACGCTTAGGGATCTTACTGACCGCGCGCTGAATTTCCGGATGTTTTTCATAAACCGCATGCATAATCGAAAGCGGCACATATTTATTGAGAATTTGCTCAACGCATTCGTATGGATATTCAACCAAAAAAGGGATTGTGTTCATGACCGTTAAAAATAATTGCGGTTCAACCTGCAAATTCATAGTTTCATTAATGCGTGTGGGATCAGCCCCCAGTTTGATGTCTAGCTTTTTAGATGCCTTGCCCGAAAGCGACACAAAACGCGATTCCATCAGCCGCTCACGCGACGGCAAGATCGGCAACGGCCGTTCTTCCGCGTCGGATAATTTATCAGCAACCGCCTCGACCCGGACCTTGTACGTCGCCACTCCCGGCGGGATCTCCACCGGCCAATCAAAACTTTTTTGGGCGTGCGGTTCAATGTCAAATGCGCGCGAATTTTCAATGATCTTGATCTTTGTGTTGATATTCTTATTGTTTTCCGTCACATTAATTTGCAATCGGCCCTTCAGAGGAACCTCTCCTTCATTGTGCACAAAGGCCGTGATCGTACCTCTATCTTTTTCCCTAAAAAATCGCGGAATATCCACCCGCGCCATGAGATCTTTGCGCGTCACAGCCTCTTCGATAATCGTGCCTTCTTGGGCATCTTGGGTAAAAGCAAAAGCCTTAACCTTCCAGCCGGTCAATTGTTCCGGAACTTTAAACGTGATGGATCCTTTGCCATCGGAGGCGGTGAGAATATGCGGCCTAAAAAAAGCCGTGTCGGCAAATTCTTTCCGGGTGGCAACGGAGGGGGAACCTTGAAAAACCTGAAGATCCGATTTCTTATCAGCTATCCTTCTATTAAAGGATGATTTCTCTTCCGAAGACTTCATCAGGCCGAAAACCATTTCTTCTTTTCTAAGCGAATCAGCTTCAGTTGAAGAAAAAAGATAATATGGTTCAT
>Ga0155077_1022_pt4 | contig 10402 bp, 11 predicted proteins | sample RifCSPhighO2_01_FD_106045 | JGI IMG/M metagenome (GOLD analysis project Ga0155077, IMG submission 106045) | Omnitrophica WOR_2 bacterium RIFCSPHIGHO2_01_FULL_48_9
CGGTGCCTCTGTGCCGCGCTTGATCGTCGATGAGCTCATCAATAAAATCAAAGCGGAATATCCCAAGACGATCGTGCATACGTTCGACAATCCGGAAAAGAATATTGTTTTTAAATTGCCCAATTTAAAAGTTTTAGAATAACTTTTTAATGTAATTAATTTATTTTAAGGAAAATCATGGCCACCCCAAAGCACATTAGAATTGCTAGACAACATAAGAGGAATTTGGGGTAGTCATGATTTCACCTAAATGTAATTAATTTATTTTAAGGAAAATCATGGCCAAGGTCATCATTGATAATGTTGAATATGAAATTCCTGACGGGACCCTCATGGCACCGGTCTGCGAAAAAGCCGGCATTCCCTTCAGCTGTAATTCCGGCGTTTGCGGAACGTGCCAGATCGAAGTCCAGGAAGGCGCGGACAATCTCGGCGAGCTGAACCAGGAAGAAGAGGATTTGGGAATGGACCGCAATAACCGTTTGGGCTGTCAATGCATTGTCAAATCCGGCACCGTCAAGGTGACCTACTGATGTTCCAACTCACCCCCCATCCTCTGGAGACGATCAATCTGAAAGAAAATTTAGTCAGCGAATCTGCCGGCGGCTTTTGTTCCTTTGAAGGCTGGGTCCGCAACCAAAGTGCCGACCGCGAGGTTTTATTCTTGGAGTACGAGGCCTTCGATAAATTGTGCGAGTCGCAGGCCCAGGAAATATTTTGCGAAGCCTATGCGAAGTTTGATATCCTGCAGGCCAAGGGTTTTCATCGCGTCGGAAAATTAAAGCTCGGCGAAATGGCTGTATGGGTCGGCGTCACCGCGGTCCACCGGGACGCGGCGTTTAAGGCCTGCCGGTATATTATTGACGAGATCAAGCAGCGCCTGCCTATTTGGAAAAAAGAATTCTACGCCAATGGCGACTCAGGCTGGGTGAACTGCGGCCGTCTGCCGCCGGCTAACAGCGACGCCAATCAGGTAAAAATTTAGGAGAATCATGGCCAAGAAAAAGAATTTATATCATTGGTCTTCACAAGAGATCGCCAAAGGCTGCGAGATTATCGAGTGCAAAGAGTATGATCCCTACAAACATTTTCGGCGTGATCCGTCGGGGTTTTACCTTTTGATCCGTCCGAATTTCAACACGTACCGGATCGAGATCGCGGTTTGCAATAAAGCGCATAATATCGTTAAAATTTTCAACGGCCGAAAAGCGCAGGACCTTTACGTTGGGATTCTGGATTATGAAAAGAAACATCATTGCGAATGGTTTAAGGATAAAACACATATCGCTTATCTGGGGAAAGAATTAAAAAAAGTGGAAATTGCCCTCGCTACCGGCAGCAATGCCTATTTTCAGGAATAAATGAAGCGTAACGGACAGAAGATCAATTTGATTGATAAACGCGGCGACCTGGGGACGACCTCCCTTTTTTCCGGCGAGCGGATCTCGAAAAGTTCCCTCCGGCCTGAGGCGCTGGGCGATCTGGATGAATTGGGCAGCATTTTGGGCCTGGCGCGGTATCACGCCAAGAAACTGCGCATCAAAAAAGAACTGTTGGATTTGCAGCGTGAATTGTTTATTGTGGGATCTGAGTTGGCCATAAGTCCTGCTGCGCCGGTACATTTGCCCCAGTGCATGGATCAAAGCCGGTTAGCTCAGTTTGAGGCGAAGGTGGAAAGTTTAAATAAAGCCGCTCCTATCCCAGAAGGATTTGTGATCTCCGGCAGATCCCTTTCTGCTGCCTACCTGCACCAGGCGCGCACCGTTGCCCGGCGCTGCGAGCGTAAAGTTGTGCGGCTTTTTGAGGCCAAAGAAATTTCGAACACTTGCCTGCTCGCTTTTTTAAACCGATTATCGGTTTATTTATTTCTCATGGCGCAATACGAAGACTCAAAGCCTGATGTGGTGAAAACCTGATGGACTCAACTCTCGCCCAAAAATTTCATGACCAAATTGTTTCCGGGGCGCGCTTGTGCGATTATACGACTTTTCGTTTGGGCGGCGCTTGCCGCGGCTTGATCGCCTGCCAGATTCCGGAACAGTTGGAATTAGCGGTCAAATCTTTAGCTGACGCGCGGCTGCCTTTTATTTTGATCGGCGGCGGCTCCAATTTGGTTGTCTCGGATCAAGGCGTGGATTGTTATGTCCTGCGTTACGTGACCGATAAACCGCTTTTGGAACGCGAAGGCAATGATATCATCGTTTCCGGAAGTACCAGCCTGGATGCGCTGGCCTTATTTTCCATCGAACAAGGTTTGGCCGGGCTGGAATACACATCGGGAATTCCCGGGACGGTCGGCGGCGCGGTTGTCGGAAACGCCGGGGCCTTTGGTAAACAGGTCGGCGACGTACTTAAATCGGTTACGCTGATCTCGAAAACCGGAACTCGCAGTAAAGTCGGCCCCGAGGCATTGGGATTTACCTATCGCCATTCAAATTTAAAGGAACGCGACGAGATCGTGGTCGCGGCGCGGTTTGCTTTGCAGCCGGGAGAACGCGAAAAATTCTTGGAAGAACGCGCCAAAATTCTCGCGATCCGTCATGAGAAACATCCTGACCTCGCCACCCATCCCTGCGCCGGAAGTTTTTTTAGAAATGTTGAGCCCACCTCAAAAGCTGAAAAGCGCCAGGCGGCCGGCTGGTTCTTGGAACAAGCGGGCGGCAAGGATCTTAAGATCGGCGGCGCGCTCATTTTTGAAAAACATGCGAACATTATCGTCAAAGGTCCGCAGTGCACGGCCGACGATGTTTATCAGTTATCCTGCAAGATGCAGCAGATCGTGAAAGAAAAATTTCATTTTGATTTGGTGCGGGAAGTGCGTTTTGTGGGAAAGATCAACAGCCTGCCTAAAAATCCTTCGGAAATGTTCTGGTAAAAAAGATTTAGCCCGTCGTGTTCCACTTTAACTTGAAATCACAAATTGTGATTTCAAGATTTCAAATTCTTTACTGTTCAGGGGTGTCTGGTCTTTTGGGCTATTTTTGGGATCTTCCCTTAATATCCTTTAAAATGACGTCGGCCCCGACTTCATCGGATCCTTCTTGGTTGACCTTGACCTCGATCGCGGAAGACGAATTTGTATTAGGCTTGATCTCAACCCAAGCCTCTTGCTGATCAACACGCTTGCCGGTCACGCGAGATTTATCGCTTGCTGTTTCAATATTTTGAATGTCAAAACCATAGGTATTCAAAGCGTCCTTCGTATCTTGGACGGCCTGGGTCATTGAAGCGTTCACATTACCCCGCTGCACGGTCTTTAGAGATGTCGCACAACCGTAGAGCGTGCCAAGGAACACCAGAAGACTTAGCGTTAGGTACTGAAGTGGAATTTGTAATATTTTTATTTTAATTTTCCTTTCTCTATCCCCCAATTTGAAACATTTCGACTTTATGCGAATTTTTGTGTGAAGTTAGAAACGAGGAACGTTCTTCAGAGTAGCGGTCTTCTCGCTTTTTCCAGACAGTAACAATAATATTTTGCAGTTCATCATCCGAGGCCCCATTGCGCAGCGGTGTGCGCAGATCCGTTCCGGTTCCGGCAAAAAGGCAGGTGAAAATCTTTCCGTCCGTCGAGATCCGGGCCCGGCTGCAGCTGGCACAGAACGGCTGCGTGACCGAAGAGACAAACCCTACCTCTCCTTTGCCGTCGGCAAACGTGTAACGTTCCGCCACTTCCCCGTCGTAATGCGGTGCCAATTCCTTGAGCGGATATTTCCGTGAGATCATCTGCAGGATTTCGGCTGACGGAACCACGGACGTCATGTCCCAGTGGTTGCAGTTGCCGACGTCCATGTACTCGATGAAACGGATCACATGCGGTGTGCCGCGGAAATAATCGACCATGCCCAGCAAGGTGTGATCGTTGACGCCTTTCTGGACGACGGTATTGATCTTCACGGAATCAAAGCCCGCTTTTTCGGCGGCCTGGATCGCGGCTAAAATGTGTTTCACTTCCCCTCGTCCTCCGTTCATCTGCGCGAAGATCTTTTCATCCAGGGTGTCGAGGCTGACGGTCAAACGGTGCAGGCCGGCAGCGTGTAATTTCTGCGCCTGCTCGGCGAGTAAAAGCCCGTTGGTCGTTAATGCGATATCGTCAATACCCGGAATTTCATTCAAGGAACGGATGAGCTGATCCAGGTTCGGCCGCAACAACGGTTCCCCGCCGGTCAAACGGACTTTACTGACCCCCAAGCTTACGAAAATTTTGGTTAAGCGGATGATCTCGGCGAAACTGAGCCAGTCGGTTCTTTTGAGAAAGGTGTAATTTTTGGAATATTCTTCTTCCGGCATGCAATACCGGCAGCGGAAGTTGCAGCGGTCAATGACCGAAATACGCAGGTCGTGGATGGGACGATTGAGTTGGTCGAAAATCATATCGTTGCGAGGCCACGGTTACGCGGCCCGTATCGTCTTAGGGTTACGTCTTTCGTAACCGAACTACGGCACGGGCTTCGTAGCCTTAACCCAAGTTTATTCCGTCGTTATTGCTTTCTTATTTTCCAATGCTCCATTTAAAGTATGCCAACCCAAGCTGGCACATTTGACGCGGGCCGGATAATGCCAGATCCCGGAGAACACCGCCAACTTTCCCAAGATATTCGGGTCCTTGTCGGGGTTCAAACTTCCTTTGATGAGACTGTGAAATTGTTCAAAAAGGATCTTGGCTTCGGGAACCGTTTTGCCCTTGAGGCTTTGCGTCATCATTGACGCCGATGCCTTGGAGATGGCGCAGCCGTCACCGACAAAAGAAATGTCATCGATGACCTTGGCCTCGTTGAGATGAACATAGACCTTGAGGTGATCCCCGCAGAGCGGATTGTACCCTTCGGCAAAATAGGTCGCGTTAGGCATTTCTTTAAAATTGCGCGGCTTTTTGTTATGCTCCAGGATGACCTGCTGATAAAGTTCGTTTTTAGCGTCGCTACTCATGAAAGATTTCCTTTGTTTTCAGGATCGCCTTGGCCAATTTGTCGAGTTCTTCTTTGGTATTATAGAATGCCAACGACACGCGGGACGTGGCCGGAACGCCGAAATGTTTCATGACCGGCTGCGTGCAGTGATGTCCGGTGCGGATGGCGATGCCTTCCTGATCGATCAAGGTCCCCACATCATGCGCGTGGATATGCGGCAAAACAAAAGAAAGAACCGCGACTTTTTCTTTGGCGGTCCCGATCAGCTTAAGGCTGGGGATCTTTTTTAAGACAGCTGTCCCGTAATCCAATAATTCTTTTTCATAAGATCCGATATTTTCCAGGCCGAGGGAATTGATATAGTCGATGGCCGCGCCCAGACCGATCACATCCGCCACATTAGGCGTGCCGGCTTCAAATTTGTGCGGCAAAACATTATAGATCGTTTTCTCGAAAGTGACCGAGGCGATCATGTCCCCTCCGCCTTGGTACGGCGGCATACGCTCCAGTAGGGCGGTCTTTCCGTAAAGCACCCCGACACCCGTCGGGCCGAATAATTTATGCCCCGAAAACGCCAGAAAATCGCAGTCCAGTTCTTGCACATCGATCGGCCGGTGATTGACCGCCTGTGCGGCATCCACCAGGACCGGAATATCGAATTTGTGAGCGGCGGTGATAATTTTCTTAATGGGATTGACCGTGCCCAACGAATTGGAAATATACACCAGCGAAACGAATTTTGTCTTCGGCCCCAAAAGTTTAAGGAATTCTTCCCAGATCAATTCGCCGTTGTCGTTGATTGGCGCGACTTTAAGGACGCATCCCTTTTCTTCGCAGAGCATTTGCCAGGGAACAATGTTGGAATGGTGTTCCATTTCCGAAATGAGGATTTCATCCCCGGCTTTTAAGAAGGCCCGGCCATAACTGTTCGCCACCAGATTGATGGATTCAGTCGTGCCGCGGGTAAAAATAATCTCGGACGGTTTGGCGGCGTTAAGAAATTTTTGTATTTTTTCGCGGGCACCTTCGAATGCGAGGGTGGCTTTTTCGCTTAAAGTATGGACGCCCCGGTGAATATTCGAGGTGCCGGTTTTATAATGTTTTTCGATAGCGTCAATGACGCATTGCGGCTTGAAGGTCGTAGCGGCGTTGTCGAGATACACCAAGGGCTTGCCGTGAACTTTCACGCGGAGATTAGGAAAGTCTTTGCGGATTTTGGTTACATTAAAAGACGTGCGCTTGGTCGTAACCATAGTCTTAGAGAGCTGCGAAGGTCGGCTCAAGCAGCTTATTGAGTTTGGCGTGGATCGATTCGTCGGTAATGGTATCGATGATGTCGTCCACAAAACCCTTGGACAACATTTTGACGGCGTCGCTTTTGGCGATGCAGCGGCTCTGTAAGTAAAAAACTTCGTCCTCGTTAAGCTGGCCGATCGTCGCCCCGTGGGTGCATTTCACATCATCCGCGCCGATTTCCAGCTGCGGCTTGGTGTCCACGCGGGCCTCTTTGCCCAAGAGAAGATTTTTATTCAATTGATAGGAATTGGTCTTTTGCGCGATAGGTTTGACGAAGATCTTCCCGTTAAAAACAGCGCGCGACGCGCCGTTTAGAATGCCTTTATACAATTGATTGCTCGTGCCGTTGGGCTCACGGTGATCCACAGCGGAATGATTGTCCACGAGCTGCGTGCCGTTGGTGCAATACAGTCCGTTCAAGCGGGTACTCGCGCCCTCTCCGTTCAAAATAACGTCGAGATTATTGCGGGTGATACTTCCCCCGACCATAAAAGAAAACCCGTTAAAATTGGAATCCTTTTCCTGCCAGACCCGGGTCGTGCCGATATGAAAGGCCTTGAGGCTTTCGCTCTGCGCCTTGTGATAATTGAGAATGCCGTTTTGCGCGATAAGAATATCCGTCAACGCATTGGTAAAATATACCGCATCATCCGAAAAACTGATATGTGTCTCCATAACAGACGCCTCGGCGGAATCGCCTATTAAGATCACGCTGCGCGGGGCAGAAATGATGTTCTGTTCCTTGACACTGGTCACGTGAACAATGTGAATGTTCTTTTTATTAATGGCCTTGTCGGTGAGCTTGATAAATATCCCGTTGCCGGTCAGGGCCAAATTCAGCGTCGTAAAGACATTGGCTTGGGCAACCGGATATTTCTTTAAAAGATTTTCGATATCTGCCCGATGGGACGTCATAGCTTCTGTCAAGGTCGTGATGACGACACCTTTTGGGAGATCTCTCACGTTCGATAAATTTTCTGAAAATATTCCGTTAACAAAAACCACATTCGTCTCCGCCGGGTTAAGATAGGTCTTGAGCGCGGCGGTTTCGGTGAACGGTGTACTAACAGTCAGATGATAGTGCCGGCTGATGATCGGCTCGAGGTTGAGATATTTCCATTCCTCATCTTTGAGCGTGGGAAACCCGGCTTCGTTAAAGCGGGAAAGATTTTTTAAACGGAATTCCCTCAGCCAGCCGGTGGATTGGAGGGCAATGGTCTTGTCCAAATGTTCGAATCCCTCAAGAAAGGAATCGTTGCGTTCCGATTGTAAAATCATTTAAAACTCCCTTTATTTGATCAGCCAATCATATCCCTTGTCTTCGACTTCGAGGGCGAGTTCTTTGCCCTGGGATTTGATGATCTTACCGTCATGAAGAATATGCACAAAATCCGGCACGATATAGTTCAAGAGACGCTGGTAATGCGTGATGACGATGACGGCGTTGTTTTTGTTGCGCAGCTTGTTGACACCGTCGGCCACGATGCGCATCGAATCGATGTCCAGACCGGAATCGGTCTCATCCAAAACCATCAGGCGCGGGTTCAAGACCGCCATCTGTAAAATTTCATTGCGCTTCTTTTCCCCGCCGGAGAAATCCACGTTGACCGGACGGTTGATGAATTTTTCGTCCATATCCAGCAGTTTCATCTTCTTGCGCAGATATTCATCGAACTCGATGGGGTCCATTTCCTCGGCGCCTTGGTGCTTGCAGATCTCGTTAAAAGCCGCGCGCAAGAACATCGAGGCATTCACGCCCGGAATTTCCACCGGGTATTGGAAGGCCATAAAGACCCCTTCGCGGGCGCGGTCTTCGGGTTCCAATTCCAGGAGATTGATTTTTTTGAAATTGACTTCGTACAAAACTTGACCCTCGGTGACGGCATATTGCGGATGCCCGGCAACGACCTTCGCCAGCGTGCTTTTGCCTGAGCCGTTCGGCCCCATGATCGCATGGACCTCCCCGGCGTTGACCGATAAATTGAGACCTTTTAAGATCGGCGTCCCTTCAATTCCGGCATGTAGATTCTTAATTTCGAGCATTTTTATCACCTTTTATAATGTCACCAAGTCACTATGTCACTAAGTCACCAGTGGTTTTACGGGTGACGTTGTGACGCGGCGTCCTGGTGACGTTGTTTAACCGACACTGCCTTCTAATTTCATTTCCAATAAGCGGACCGCTTCGACGGCAAATTCCATTGGAAGCTCTTTAAAAACATCTTTGCAAAAACCATTAATGATGAGCGATACCGACCCTTCCATATCCAGCCCGCGCGAGCGAAGATAAAATAACTGCTCGGCGTTAATTTTAGAAGTGGAGGCCTCGTGTTCCATGACCGCGGTGCTGTTCTTGACCTCAATGTACGGGAACGTATTGGCCCGGCATTTGTTGCCGATCAGCATGGAATCGCACTGCGAATAGTTGCGTGCGCCATCCGCGGACGGCAGAATTTTTACCAACCCGCGGTAGTTGTTGTTGGATTCATCGGCCGAGATACCTTTTGAGATGATCGTGCTCTTGGTATTTTTACCGATATGGATCATTTTTGTCCCGGTGTCGGCCTGCATGCGGTTGTTGGTCAAGGCAACGGAATAAAATTTTCCGACGCTGTTATCCCCCTGCAGAATGACGCTGGGATATTTCCAGGTGATCGCCGAACCGGCTTCCACCTGCGTCCAGGAGATCTTGGAATTTTTGCCTAAACATTTTCCGCGCTTGGTGACAAAATTATAAATGCCGCCCTTGCCCTGTTTGTCCCCGGAATACCAGTTCTGCACGGTGGAATATTTTATCTCCGCATTATCCAAGGTGATCAGCTCCACCACCGCGGCATGCAGCTGATTTTCATCACGCATCGGCGCGGTGCAGCCTTCCAGATAACTGACATAGCTGCTGTCTTCGGCGACGATCAGGGTGCGTTCAAACTGCCCGGATTCAGCCGCATTGATGCGAAAATAGGTGGATAATTCCAAGGGGCATTTCACGCCCTTCGGGATATAGCAGAAAGACCCGTCGCTGAAAACCGCTGCGTTCAGCGCGGCAAAAAAATTGTCGGTGTACGGAACGACCGATCCTAAATATTTTTTGACCAGTTCGGAATGTTCTTTAATGGCCTCGGTCATGGAGCAGAAAATGACCCCCACCTTTGCCAACTCGGCCTGATGGGTTGTGCCCACGGAGACGCTGTCAAAAACCGCATCGACCGCGACCCCGGAAAGTCGTTTTTGCTCGCTTAACGGAATGCCTAATTTTTCAAAAGTTTTCACCAGTTCCGGATCGACTTCATTCATGCTCTTGAGATTATCAGTGCGCTTCTTGGGAGCGTTATAATAGCTCAGCCCCTGATAATCGATCGGGCCGTATTCAAAGTTCGGCCAATGCGGCTCCTGCATGGTCTTCCAATGACGATAGGCCTTGAGCCGCCAGTTGAGCATCCACTCGGGTTCGCCCTTTTTTTCGACGATCAAACGGAGGACATCCTCGTTCAATCCTTTCGGGATCCGCTCCATCTCGATGTCGGTAAAAAAACCGTACTTATACTCCCGGCTGGAGAGAGTATTCTTCTGGATGGTTTTTTCGTTAAGCATTTTTTCATTTGCTTTAGACATAATGGTCCCCTTAATGATTCGCCATGGAATTGCTGGAGTCTTTCCCCTCGGCAAAAGGTTTGGCTTTGATGGCTTTTTCGCCTTGATGGTGCGACTGAATTAAATCCGTGACCATGATCGTTTTAAAAAGTTTGCTGATCTCCATATTCAAATTGAGCATCGGACCGATCACGCTGCAGGAACCGGTGATCTCGCAATGGGAATAATTTCCGTGAAAACAACTGGCGATCTCAATCGGCCCGGTGATCAAATCCGTCAATTCTGCCAAAGAAATTTTGGAAAGATCTTTGGTGATGTGATATCCGCCGTGCGCGCCGTGCTCGGCATTAAGGATCCCGTGCTGCGTCATGATCTGCAAGACCCGCGACGTCGGATCAAAGGGTGTGTGATAAATATCGCAGATTTCCTTAGCGGACGTGAGCTGGCCTTGCTTTTTCGTGGTCATGTACTTGAGTGCGATCAAGGCGTATTCCAGTTTTCGGTTGATTTTAAACATAAGTTTCTAGGCCCTCTCTTTCAAACGGATCGGCAGTGTGTTGATCTTGGCCGCCAGAATAAAATCGTTCTCAGACAATCCGCCCAGC
>Ga0155077_1027_pt2 | contig 9791 bp, 10 predicted proteins | sample RifCSPhighO2_01_FD_106045 | JGI IMG/M metagenome (GOLD analysis project Ga0155077, IMG submission 106045) | Omnitrophica WOR_2 bacterium RIFCSPHIGHO2_01_FULL_48_9
CCCACCATGATGACATCCGGATCTTGACGCAAAAAAGCCCGCAAGGCCGAGGCAAAGGTTAAACCAATCTCGGACTTGATCGCTACTTGATTAATGCCTTCAATCTTAAATTCTACCGGGTCTTCGGCCGTCACGATGTTTTTATGGGGATCCAGGGTTTCATGGAGTGAGGCATACAGGGTCGTTGATTTACCGCTTCCGGTCGGACCGGTGACAAAAAGCAGGCCGTAGGGCAATTTAATGGCTTTGCGGATTTTTTCAACTTGGGTTTGATCAAAACCCAATCCGGCCAATTCTAGCGGAATAGCGCCCTTGTCCAAAATCCTCATAACGACTTTTTCGCCCCAGACAGTGGGGATTGTTGAAATACGCAAATCTACGGTACGGTCCTCCAATTTGGCGCTGATGGCCCCGTCCTGGGGAAGGCGCTTTTCGGCAATGTCGAGTTTCGCCAAGATTTTAATACGCGAAACAATCGCGGTCTGCAGATGGGACGCGGGCGGCGGAATTTGATAAAGCTTTCCGTCAATACGATAACGCAAAACAATTTTGTCCTTGTAAGGTTCGACGTGAATATCGCTGGCCCGCTCATCAATGGCCTGGCGCAAAATTAAATCCACCAATTTGATAACCGGCGCTTCCCCTGCCTTGGCAATCAATTTATCAATACTGAGCTCAGCGGTTGCAGAGGAAGAGTCAATTTGGGCAATCGCATCTTGCGAGGTTTGCGGAGAATAGGTGTTCTGTACCGCTTGATTAAGCATGGTCGCACGGGTGTCTCCGGTCTTGCCTTTGGCTTTCAAATAAAATTGATTGATGGCGTTTAAAAGGGCTGTGCGGGTCGCAATGACAAGATTGAGTTCCAGTCCGGTGATTTTTTTAAGATTGTCCAGCATGATGAGATCAAGCGGATCAGCAACGGTACAGGTCAATAAGCGCATGTTTTTAGAGAGCGGCAGAACGCAGTTCTTTTGGGCGAATTCAAAAGGAACTAATTTTTCCAGGGCTTGGTCGACTTTGGGGGTTAGTAATTCTGAATTGGCCGCGGAGTAAGGAATGCCGAGCTGAGTTCCGAGTGCGGCAGCGATGTCTTCTTCTCGAACAATGCCTAGCTTAACTAGGATTTCACCGATGCGGCCTTTTTCGCCTTTTTGGGTTTCGATGGCTTGATTCAGCTGAGTTTCGGTGATCAGGCCTTGCTTTAATAATATTTCACCAAGTTTATAATGGGCCATAGGAGGTATTTATAATTTTTTCTTTTCAAGGATAGCCAGGGCTTTATCAACTTCTTCCAGACGGGATGTTGGAATATCCTGCTCACGGTTCAATGGTTCAAAATTAGGTAATGATTTTTGGGCTAGCATTTCTTCGGTGACGATATGGGGTGTAATAAAGATGATCAACTCGCGTTCTTGGTCGCTGTCGTCTTTGTGACGGAAAGCCCCTCCCACCACCGGTAGATCACCTAAAAACGGCAGTTTGGTTGTTGTCGTTTGTTTATCGGTCCGCAACAATCCTCCTAAAATAACCGTGTCCCCGCTTTTAATACGTAAAATAGATTGCGTGCCGCGTTCTTCAGTATCTTTGAATGTTTTTCCTTCAAAGGTCCCGCCGGTCCGGGATTGAATAACTTTTGGGACAATCGCCATGGTAATTTCACCGGTTACCAGATTCGCTTGCGGTGTAACTGTCAAGAATACACCGGTTGGCTTCCGTTCGGCCTGGACCGCTTGGCTGGATAAGCCGCCTTCTGAAGCGTTAGTCTGAGTCGTTAAACCAATGGCTTCATCGGTCTTAATTTGTATCTCCGCTTTTTCATTATTGAGCGTTAAAATTCTGGGACGAGCCAGATTTTTTGTGTCGGTTTGTGATTTTAAAAATTGCAGGATAAAAGATAATCCGGATGCATCCAGTGTTCCGGTTGTGAATTCGGGAGTGTCAGCGGTAAGTGTAACGCGATTTTTCCGGATAAGATTATTTTGATCCCAAGGATAAAAAAGGCTGCGCTTGGCTCCTTTGAAAGTCAAAGGAGTTGCTCCATATTTCATTCCGATTTGCTCTCCGGTTGTTTTGGAAATATCGAGCATTTCAACTTCAATGAGAATCTGCGGCACTGGGACATCTAATTTGACGAGTGTTTGTTCGATGGCTGGGAATTGTGTTGGAACATCTGTAATGATCAAACTGTTGGTTCGGGGGTCTTCCACAATGGATCCGGATTCGCTAATGACGGCTTTGAGGGCTGAAATAATTCCAATTCCAACTCCGCTGGTTGCAGCTGTCCCTATGGAAATAGTGTTATTGAGTTTTGATGCTCCAACTGTAGCGTATTTTAAAGGGTAAACTCGGGTGACGACTTCAACTTCGGGTTTTTGAACTGGTCTGACAATAAAAATATCGCTTCCCGGTTGGATTTCGTAGGTGAGACTGTTAGCGTTTAAGATCCGCTCTAAAGCTTCTTCCACCGGTACATTGTCGAGATAGAGCGTGATTTCTTTGCTGGCAATGTCTTGCCCGGCAATAAAATTGAGGCCGGATTGCTGAGAAAAAATTTTTAAGACATCGTTCAGCTGGGCCTTTTTGAAATCCATGGAGATCTTTTTGGAATATTCCGGATCCACAAATTTTGATTCTGCCAGGTTGATGGCGTAAACGGGCGTATTGGAAAAGATGAATATCCCGAGGAACAGCAGGTGTAAAATTTTTGAAAGGCATTTATTCATAAGGTCTCCCGTCATTTTCGTTATTTCCTCTTAAGAAGAAATAACGAGGCTCGCCCTTTTAAAAATTTAATGGCGGCCTTATACGATTGATTAAAATGTAGGGCCTAGTATGGAATAGAAAATTTTTGTCCCCCTGAAATGACATCGATACCAACTTTGTTTATAGAAACGATCTTGGAATTGTCAATGGTGTCCCCTACGGAAACAACTTGATTGTTGATGATAGCTTGCGGTCGGTCGGTGTTCCATACAACACCCGAAATTCTAAAATTGGGCGCCTTGGGCGGTTCTGGCTTTATTTGCGGTGCCGGTCTTGCCAGAGGATCCACCGGCTGTGTCGTTGGCGGTTGAACTGTCGGCTGCGGCGTTGGTTCTTTTTTAGGAAGTTTTGCCGCAAAGGGATTGATAAGCGCTGTATCTTCGACCTTAGGTGCTTGTGGAACAGGGGCGAGAGAAGACTCGGCCGTCTTGAAAGGATCAACCGTACCGCTGGAAAGCGGGTTAGCTAGAGTTTGTGCGTTCAGAATAACGGGAAACAGGCCCAGCCCCAGCAGGTTTAAAATAAGAGTTAAAATTGTAAGTTTTTTGTTTTTCATCGTTTTATATGAACCGAAGTTATTTTTATTCTTGAAGAAATCGGTGTCGGCGGCGGATTGGGATCGGCAGAATATAAACTCGAACGGGTATCCATGGCGGCGCTCCATCCTTCGACACGCAAGAGATATTCTGAATTTTCAATGGCATTAATGAAATCCCATAATCGTTCATATTGCGGTGCGTAGATATCCAATTCCACGGATGACAAAGAATAGGTCTCGACAGCAGTTGTCTGGACCGGATATATTGTTTGAATTTGGATCTTATGCACGCGCGCCAAGTCATTTAAGGTTTTTAAAAATTGTGTATCCGGCAGATCCGCCGGCAGTTTTTTTGTAAAATCATTCAATTCTTTTTCAGCGGCTCCCATGGCTTCGATGGCCTTGATTTGTTTTTCCAACTGAGCTGCCTGAGTCATAAGAGCACTTGCCTCTTTTCGACGGTTGGAAAAAATATACACACCGCTTGCCGGGACCGCCAGGATCAGCAGGACCATGATCAAGGAGTCCTTACGCTTGAGAAGGTTGGACAGGATCTTCCCCCAATCCATGTTCTTAAGCGTTTCAAAGTCCAGCTGACTTAATTCGTAAAGATTCATAACTTACCGACAAGTTATCCTAAATGAGGTAACCGCATAATCTTGTAAACCGGTTTTTTGAACCGATGTTAGATCAATTTTATCAAATGTTTTAGAAAAATCTTTATTGTTTTTAAGATTTAGCAAAAGCGTATCCACGAGTTCAAATTGCTCACTGGCGTCCGCCGCATAAGCATACCCATCGAAGTTGATATTTAATCGTGATACCCGGTGCGGAACAGGCTGGTTGGCCACCGCGTCATAATAAGCAACGTCTAATCTCTGGATCCAAGCCCCTTCCGGGAATAAAGTGGGCAATGTTTTTAGGTAGTAAGCAATTTCGCTTTTGGGAGGGGCGTTCTTGTAGTTGTTCAATTTACTGGTAAAACTATTTGTTTGCTGTTCAATAGCTTCTAAGGTAAGGCTGTCCCTGGGACCTAACTGTTGTTTAAGCGTCGCAATTTTTTGTTTATGACTGGTGATCAGATTGTTTGAAAAAGCAAAAATAAAATATACGAGACCCAAGGAAACCAGGGCGGTGATAGCAATAGATTTATAATCCGTTCCTTTCTCTTCCCGGGGCGTCTCCGGAACGATCGGCTGCGGGGCCTTCCATTTAATATCAAAATTGATGTTGGGGGTAACTGAGTCGCGCAGACCAACACCAAACGCATTGATTAATCCAACCTCATCGCTGGTGGTGATCTTGAGGATGGTATTCACGTCCACGAGATTCATGGGGATGCCAAAGTCATCACTGAAACCATCCAGCAGTTTGCGGGTGTCATCTTTGGAAAGGGCGATGATTTTATCAATCTTTTTCTGTGAATATTGCCGGCTGAAATAATCAAAAGAAATTTTAATTTCATTAAAGAGCCTGGCCCGCAAGATATCCAGCGGGAATGACGTGGTATCTTCCGTCGATGGATACAGTTGAAACTCCCGGACGAATTGCGGGACATTTTTATCAACGATGATGATCTTTCCTTCGTAACTATTGACTTCGACAATGGCTATGATTTTGTTATTGGGCAGCTGTTTGCGGGACACCAGAGCCCGCACTACACTCATGGAGGATGGTTCAATCTGTGCGACGCGCAGTCCGGCCCGCTCCAGAATATTGTTGTAGCCCTCCAGCTTGTCCTTGCGGATGGCTACGAGGAGAATGCGGATAACCCGTTTTTTATTTTCGACAGTGATAAAAGGATAATAGGTATAGATAAGCTCACTGAGCGAGAAAGGAACATATTTCGAGGCTTCGAATTCAACGACATTTTTAACCTCGGAAAATGGCATGTAGGGAATGACAAAAGACCGGAAAATGATGTCCTTGCTGGGAAGGCTTAAGCTGACGTCCAGATCCATAATCCTTTGATCTTGGATCGCTTTTTGGATCAAGGTGATGAGTTTGAGGCTGTCGACCGCTTCTGGATTCGAAAATCGGCTGACATCAGAAGAACTGAACGGAACCACGAATATTTTTTTAGGGTTCCCCCCCTCCGTTTCCACAAAGTGGAAGGCGTTGGTGCCCCAAAAAACCCCTAATTTTCTTTTGCTTGCCATAATAGGATTTATTTCGTGTTGGTGGCTTTCCGGGATTGAGATTTAAGCCACAGGTCAATTTCATGCTTGTCGAAACGCCAAACTCCCCCTATTTTAATACCGGAAATCTTTTGTTGATTTAACCAGTTATAAATAGTTTGTTTACGCAATTTTAGGTATTTGGCTAATTCTTCAACGTCTAGGAGTCGTTTCATCTTAAGTGTTGGGAATACGTGAGTTAAGGTTAATAACGAAACATGACAAAAATTACCGTTTTATACTCTAGAGTTCATTAAACTATAATGAACTTACTTTGTCAAACGATTTTATGATTTTTTTACTAGGACACAGCTACCCAAGGCAGGAAATTACGGGTATGTCACAATGATGTTATAAGGGGTGGGCTCTCCGGGGTTCGGGATTCCTTCGATGATATTTGCGCTGTAAATGACCCCATCAATGACCTCATTAACCGAGCTGGCAATGGGCAGAAGGCCGTTGAAAACGTTGGCCTGAATGGTCCATAAAACTTTCCTGGCAAAATACTCCGCCACGAGGCTGCGTTTGACGTCTTCGCTCGTCATAACTTGGCTTACGTTCATGCTCAAAATGCCTATGGCCAAAATGGACATGACGAGGGTCATGATTAAAACCGTGACGAGGATAACCCCTGAATTATTTTTTTTCAGCTGGCGGAACATGGTTTTCGGTACGGCCCCTTTCTATTTCTAAATAGCTTTTACAGCGCGGGCATAAAGCCACTTTAGCCTGACGGTAATTAAAAAATACATACGTGCAATAAGGACACTGTTCCATGTATTGCGACTGTTGGGCTAAAGAGGAGCCCTTATCCCAATTATAAAATATCCACAGGGCACAAACAAGCAACAGTGTGAAAAATAAATAGCAAGAGACGGCCAGCGAGAGATCAATTTTTATCATCGGGATATAACCGTAAGGGTTGATAAGTCGGAGGGGCGGTGTTTACTCCGGGGATCTGGGTGTTTTCTGCGCCTTTTCCCATGGAGGATTTTTGGGCGGCAAAAGTTGATTTAAGGTGCGTTTTCTGCCCCTCTTCGGATACCGGAAAGTAAAACGGTTTTGTCACAGGTTTGTTGATCGGGGTAGCCGTTTGCGACGCAGGAGCTGCCCAATGAAAGGAACCGGTGGAAATGAACGTTTGTGCGGCCGCTGATTTTTGACCTAACTGCAATTCTTGCTCCTGGAGGATGGATCCTAAAAAAGAAAAAGCGGGTTGCCATTGTTTCCCCGCGACAGAGAAAGTAAAAGTGAAAAGTCCGAGAACTAGAAAATGCAGTAGGAAAGAAAAAAAGAGCGATCTTGAGAAGACTGTCGGCGGATTTATGGTTAATGATTTCATTTTTTAGTCAGTGGCAATATTGATTTTTTCTATATTCAAGCCCCGGCAGAGGTCCCAGACATCGACCAGCCTTCCCAAAGAGGCTCGGCGGTCTGCTTTGATCAGGATCGAATGGGTCGACAGCGTATACTTGCTCAATTCCACCTGTAATTCTTTTACGGTAAGAACCTTGCCGTTGAAAGAGATAATATCCTCGCTGTTGACGATGATAATCAGATTTTCATCTTTGATGACATCGCTGGTGATGGTTTTGGGCAGTTTGATGGTCATCCCGGACTGAAAACTGAAAGATGACAGGAGCAAAAGAAAAGTCAGCACTAAAAAAATAATATTGATAAATGGAACAAGGTCGATGACTGTGAGCCCGTGGTCGATTTTGGTGGGACGTTTGAAGCGCAAATGCGTTTCTCCTAGTTGTGTTCCTTGTGACTGTCCGTTTCGGTGATCTGGGATATGAAATTGACGAGCTCGGTGGCTCCCCTTTCCATGTCAGCAATGAAACGATTGGCTTGACTGACGCAATAATTATAGGCCACCATGGTAGGGATTGTGACTACCAAAGCGGCAATGGTGGTTAAAAGGGCCTGCCAGATCCCACTGGCGAGGTCTGCCGGAGTGGCCGGAGCCATGGTCGTCGAACGAAATTGCATACCGTAAAAACTGTTGGCCATGCCCAATACGGTCCCCAGAAGGCCGAGCAAAGGGATGGTATGGGCCATGGTGGCCAGGGCGGTGAGACGTTTTTCCAGATTGGGGATTTCAAAAAGACTCATGTCGCTCATCGCTTCTTTGATCTCTTCGCGGGAGGATCCGAACTTGGCAATACCGGCTTTAAAAATTTTTGCAACGGGAGAACGGTTTGCCTCACAGAGGACCATCGCCTCTTTCAATTCATTGCGCTTGATGAGCTCAAAGACTTTGTTTTTAAGTTCGTAGGTGTTCGTTTTGATCGAGGAGAAAAAGGAGAGTCTTTCGATAATAATGCCAAGGGAGAATACGGAGCACAGCAAGATCGGCCACATCAGCGGCCCACCGGCGGCTATGAGTTGAACAGCGTTCATTTCCAGAGTTCCCATGCACGACCTTTTTAAAAATAGTTATAGACTGCAGTTCATTCTTAGCGAATTAGCGACGGATACCGGGAATATTTTCTTTGATCCAATCCAGCCGCTCTTGCGCGTATTTTGACTCGTCGGTTTTATAATCAAGGATTTTTTGATAGGTCAACCGCGCGTCTTCCCATTTCTCGGTGTCCTCGTGGATCCGGGCAATCCGCAAATAGGCCTTAATGCTCCAGGCCTTGTCTGTCGAATAGAGATATGGGATCTTTAAATATTCTTCGGCGGCTTTAGTTTTTTGGTTGAGCAGTTCATAACAATCCGCGATGAAAAATTGCAACTCCGCATTCTTGATTTGGCTCAATCCAATATCCGATTGTAGCGCGTTTTGATAAGATTCAATAGCCTTTTCATAATTTTGTTGATTTTTATAGAGCGAGGCGATCTTAAGGTACGCGTCGCGCTTAAAATCCGGTGAACTGCTGATGATATTTTCATAGGTTTGGATGGCGGTGGCCGGGTCCATTTCCTTTGAAAAAATTTCGGCGATGGCTAATTTGGCTTTAGGATAAAATTCGCGGTCCTGGGGGTCGGTGATCGATTTGTAATGGTTTAAGGCGTCATCCAACTGCCCTAAATTTTCAAAGGTTTGAGCCAATTGGTAATGAATGGATCCGAGCTTCTCGCTTCCCGGGAATTTTTTCAGGAAATCCTGGAAAATTTCCAGGGCTTTCGGGAAATCTCCGGAGGCCAGATAGTAACTTCCCAGCCATTCGAGCGCATCTTCGGCCACGGATGAATTGGGATGTTGTGTAATGATCTCGTTGTATTTTGCGATGGCCTCTTCAACCTGGCCGAGTTTATAAAGGCACTGGGCTATGTTTTTTTCCGAATTGCGGATAATTGCCAGGTTAGACGGATAATCTTTAATGATCTGCCGGGAAATGGCCAGGGATTTTTTATACTCATTGTTATTAAATAACGCTAAGGCCAGAACATAATTCGCTTCGCCGGAAAATTCCGCGACTTCCTCATTTGCCGCTAAATATTTTTCTACATATTGCTGAGTGGTGGCCCAATCCCCCTGTTTATAAGCGGCCACACCCAAGAAATATTGGGCGTCGGTGAGATATTTGCTGTTTTTAAAATTTGCTTCCAGGGTCTTGAAAGATAAAACCGCCGTTTCGATCTTATCCATTTTAAGTAGGGCGACCCCCTGCCGGAACTGGGCATAATCGGCATAAGGGCTGTCCGGGAATTCCTTTAAGATTTGATCGTATAATTCAACGGCCTTGTCGTAAGTATTAATATCCTGGTAGGCATCGCCCAATTGGATCAAGGCGCTGACTTTGCTGGCGTTGCTTTGCGTCTGGTTGATAACATTTTTAAAATATTCAATGGCAAGTTCGGTCTGTCCGGCTTTAAGATACGTCCAGGCCAATCCAAAGGTGGCTTTTTCAACGATGTCTCCGCGTTCCGGGATTTGCGAAAATTTATCAAGGATATTACGGTATTCCACCAGGGCGCCTTGGTAATCCTGGAGAATGTACAAATTGTTGGCCTTGCCCAGATAGGCCTCGGCGAGACGTGAGCTGTCGGGGAACTGCGTGATCAGCTGTGTATAGGCCTCGGCGGCCTTCGCATTCTCCCCCATTTCCGTATAGAGGCTGGCCTGCCCCAGATAAATGTCATCGGAAAGGGCATTTCTTTCTTCCGCCAAGGTATGCGCTTCCGTAAAGGTTGTTTGGGCCAATTCATAGCGTTTCAACTTTAAATAACACCAGCCCAGGCTGATCTTGGAGAGCAGGATGATTTTTGCATCGGAAGAGATCTCCGCGGCCTTGGCATAAAACGTGCTGGCGGTTAAATAATCATTGAGATAGTAATAGGATTCGCCGATATAAAAGTGCACC
>Ga0155077_1037_pt4 | contig 9711 bp, 9 predicted proteins | sample RifCSPhighO2_01_FD_106045 | JGI IMG/M metagenome (GOLD analysis project Ga0155077, IMG submission 106045) | Omnitrophica WOR_2 bacterium RIFCSPHIGHO2_01_FULL_48_9
CACGCCCTTTACAGCCTTTTTCCGATGATCTACTTGAACGTGTTCGTGTTAATCTTCCTCAAAGAATCCAAATGGAAAATTTTCCTGAAATCCAATCTGGCCTTCCTTTTAGCGGCATCGCCGGCCATGTTCTTGATCATAAAAAAATATGCGGCGGGTTCCGTATCCGTTCCGCCGCCCCTTGCGGAATGGCTCGATCTTTACCTGCTGACCTGTTCACAAAATTTTATCTTTCAGGACATCTCCCTGGAACAGGTGGTAAGCAATTTAAAAACATTTTTTATCGCCGCGCGGAAATACCTGTTCCTCATTTTGCTTTATACCGTCAATCTTATCTATTACCGACCGTTTGAAAAAGATCACAAAATTTATGCGATATCGGTCAGCGCCGTTACCATGCTGGCGATCTCTTTCGTCTTTACCTATATTTTCCCGAACCGCTTCGTGATCGACCTGAATCTCATCCGCAACATCCAATATCTGTTGTTTTTTTATACGGGATACGTGACCTTGCTGTTTTTGGAGAAAACTCTTAACGGAAAAATGCTCTTCGGCTTTTTGTTAGGCTTTTTATTTATGCTGCTGCGCATTCCCAGCCTGGACCATTACACGCCGACTTATTTCACTTTAGCCGTCATTATCACCGCGTTCTTATTCCTCCATGGCCTCTGGACCTGGCTGGATAAAAGGCCGCGCGTGGCCTTAACGCAGCGCTATCTTTTTCTCATTATTCCGCTCCTCGTGCTTTTCTGCGCCTATTCCTTTTTTCATTACCGTTATTTAAAGATCGTCCAGTACGGCCCCGGCTTCTGGCAAATCCAACGCAATTGGATCGATATGCAGAAATACGTCAAGCAACATACTCCCCAAAACGCGCTCCTGCTTGCCCCCAACGACACGGAAATGGGGGGGTTCCGCATTTTTTCGGAACGCTCAATCGTGGTCTGCTATCGCGATTGCGGCATTATCGGTTTTGATTATCCGGCAGCGGTCGAATGGAAAAAACGGCTGAAAGACGTCGAAGGCTTCTGTGTTCTCACCAAGGATCAGCGGGCTCTGCAGCAAGCCCTCATCAAAGCTATCCTCCAATACAAAGTCAATTACATCGTTTTTATGCGCTATACCGAATCCCGCGAGGATGTCCCGCTGCTGGAAAAACTTTATGAAAACGAGGTTTTTTCTCTCTACAAGGTCAAAACCAATCCTGTGCTAAATCCCGTTAATTGATTTTGAATCCTGATAATTTAACTTGAACCGCCCTCTTTCTCCGATATAATCATTGAGGAATAAGGACAAAGGAAAATTGGGATGACCAAAAAAATTCGCACAATCGGCATTATCGGAGACGGCGGGTGGGGGACGACGTTGGCAGTACATTTGGCCCGCAAGAAATACCCAGTCACCCTCTGGGGCGCATTCCCGGACTATACCCGGGAAGTAAAAAAAAGCCGTATTAACAGAAAATTTTTGCCCGGCATCAAACTTCCCGCCAACATCCGGCTGACCGCTCAGCTGAACGATGCGGTCATCGGCATGGATTTAGTTGTCTTAGCGGTCCCTTCGCAATATCTGCGCAGTGTTCTTAAAAAACTTAGCGCGTTCGATTTTTCCCAAAAGATCATTTTAAGCGTCATCAAAGGGATCGACACAAAAAGCCTGGAACGTATGTCCCAAATTATTCATAAAGAATTGGGGAATGTCCATCTGGCGGTCCTTTCCGGGCCCACGATCGCCAGGGAAGTCGCCCAGAAAATCCCCTCAACGGCAGTGATCGCCTGCCACAACCATAGCATCGCAAAAAATTTGCAAAAACTTTTTAACAGCGACAGCTTCCGGATCTACACCAATTCCGATGTGATCGGAGTGGAATTGGGAGGGAGCGTCAAGAATATTATCGCCATTGCCTGCGGAGTATGCGACGGTTTGGGGTTCGGCAGCAACACCAAGGCAGCGATCTTGGCCCGCGGACTGACGGAAATGGGGAAACTCGGGACAGCGTTAGGTGCGAAAAACCAAACGTTTTATGGCCTGACCGGCTTAGGGGATCTGGTGACGACCTGTGTCAGCCCCAGCAGCCGCAACCGTTTTGTCGGCGAACAATTAGGAAAAGGGAAGTCGATCAAACAGATCACCGGATCCATGAGCATGGTCGCGGAAGGTGTGGAAACGGCGCGAGCTGTTTACCGATTAAGCCAAAAATTAAAAATCCCGATGCCGATCACGACCGAAGTGTACAATATCATTTACAAAAAAAAGAAACCCCAGCAGGCGGTTAACGACCTCATGAAACGAAAAGCCGGGAAGGAGTAACAAGACCCTTCACATGATCTTCACACGAATTTTTGCTCTTGCCCTCAGCGTCCTGACCATCCTCATTTACTTTCCCGCCCTGCACAGTCCGTTTCTCTTTGACGATTTACCTTTTATCACCTACAGTCCCCTCATCCAAGATTTAAACAATTGGAAGGAAATGTATTTTTTCAATCCGCCGCGTTTTATCGGGACATATTCTTTTGCTCTCAATTATCACTTCTTCAAAGATAATGTTTTTGCCTACCATGTTATTAATTTAGGCATCCATTTAATTTCCGCTTTCTTGGTGGGGTGGCTGGTGAAGCTCACCTGGGCAACTCCCGGAATGCAAAATGCCGTAAAATCTTCCCGTCCGGCAGGGAAGAGCCCTGCCGTCAATCCCGCGATGTTGGCTGCTCTCACGGCCCTGCTTTTTGCCGTGCATCCGCTGCAGACCATGGCCGTCAACCACATCACCCAGCGTTACACAATTCTAGCGGCGATGCTTTATTTATTAGCGTTCACTTTATACGTCAACGGGAGGCTGCAACCGGCGCGCCCTTATTATTTTTTGTTCGCCGCGCTGGCCGCCATGGCCGGCATGTTTACCAGGCAAAACACCATCACCTTGCCGTTCTTGATTATTCTGTATGAATTCCTGTTTTTTGGGTTTAAAAAGATCAAAGCTTCCTACGGATTTTACGGCCTCCTCCTGGCATTATTTATCCTGATCATTCCAGCTTTATATTCCAGCGTTGGCTACGGCTTCTTTACCACGAATTCTCCTTCACAATCGCACGACTTTGAAACCATCACTCCACTAACTTATTTTTTAACTCAATTCCGGGTGATCCCGACATACCTGAAACTTTTTATCTGGCCCACTCAACTGAATTTTGATTATGACTTTCGGATATCGTCCAGTTTATGGGAACCAGCCTCAACCTTGTGGGGAGGGGTGTTCCTCATTTGTCTTTTGATTTTTACGGTTAGCATGATAAAAAAAGATAAGCTCATCGCATTTTCGCTGCTTTGGTTTTTCCTGGCCTTAAGCGTCGAATCAAGCGTTCTTATCATCCCTTACGTCATCACCGAATACCGGATGTACTTGCCGTCCGTCGGGCTATGCCTACTTGCGGCGTATGGCCTGTTAAAATTTGTCAAAAAACCAGCCTGGCTGATACTCCTCTCGGCTTTTCTTATCAGCGCTTTATCCTATCTCACACTGGAGAGAAATAAAATCTGGGGAAATGAAATGGCCCTCTGGGAAGACACTATGAAAAAATCTCCGCAAAAATCCCGGCCTTACGTAAATCTCTCCGGGGCCCACTTTATGCGCGGACATTATGACGAGGCGATTTTTTATGCCCAAAAAGCCCTGGAGCTAAACCCTCAAGAACTTACCGCACATTACAACCTGACCAGCGCCTACTCGCAGAAAGGGGAGTACGCAACCGCTCTGCAATGCGCGCTACGGGCGTATGAACTGTCGCCATCCCATATCAATAACGTGCAGCTCTTGGCCTACATTTATTTTAAATTAAAAGATTATCCCCAAGCCATAACATATTACCAAAAACTCATCGAAATCACTCCCCAAAAGGAAGCAGCGATCACAGACTATATCAAGGTGATTCTTCGCTTTTATAAAGAAACCAACAACAAGGCCACGGCCCTCGACTACGCTGCTTTTTTAAAGCAATTCGGCCTAGATCAGGATGTCCATCTCCTTTTGGATTCCCTACCATAAATCCTGCCATCTCGTCTCAACAATAAATCATTTTCCTTTGCAGGAAAATCGGATTGTAGTATAATTGGAACAATTTCTGTAGTGATAACATATAGTTTTTTGTATATTAATAGTAATAAGTATAAGTCAAAGTTGTGAACGGAGCGTAGCGCAGTTTCAGCCAGAGGCTGATCCGCCTTTGGCGGAGGTTAGTACTCTGTGATTTCTAAAATATTTTTTCCGGAGCGTAGCGCAGTTGGCTAGCGCACTTGAATGGGGTTCAAGAGGTCGTGCGTTCAAATCGCACCGCTCCGATTATATCAACCTCGGAGAGAAGCCGACACAGCACAGGTTCCCTTGACTTTCCTATAAGCTTTGAGAAGAAGTCAAGGACCGGTCCCAGCTTCCTAAAAATTTTCGTTTGGGAAGGCTGGGGCAAATCCTGTCGCTCCGATAAATAATAAACCCAAATTTTAGGAGGCTCCTTATGCGCCCGACACCACCTCCGCGACAACCCCCCGAACCGGAACGAAGGCAATACCTTCGCATAAAAAAGAATTTCATTCTTTCGTATTACCTGAGCACTGAACCGGCGGTCAAGTACAAGGTCACGCAGCTTAAAAATATCAGCCAGGGGGGCATCTGTTTTATCACCCCGCAAAAGTATGACTCCGGGACAAAATTAATTATTGAATTAAAGACACCCTATCTTGTGGATATCACGCACCTGGAGGGAGCCGTCTTAGAATCGCATGAAAAATTGCCTAATATTATTTATGAAACCCGTTTAAAATTCGAAAATTTATCAGCCCAGGCTCTGTTCCTCATCGAAAAACTCGAGGAGCTTTTTAGAAAAGGGATCGGAAATCACAATGAATAAACTTAACATCGGATTGATCGGCTACGGGAATGTCGGCTCAGGAGTGATAAAATTTCTCCAAAGCCGTCGCGAATTTATTAAATATAAGTTCAATTTAGAACTCAATATTAAAGCCATTGCCGACCGCAGCATCCATGCAAAAAAGATCAGCGGTCTGGAAAAAACCCGTCTGACAACGAACGCCCAGGAAGTGATCACCGACCCGGAGATCGACGTCATCGTCGAGTTGATCGGCGGCCTCAATCCGGCGCGGGAGATCGTCGAAAACGCTTTGCGCGAAGGCAAGCATGTGGTCACCGCCAACAAAGAACTTCTGGCGAATTTCGGCAAAGAACTTTTCACGCTGGCCAACAAAAACAACCGCAGCATTTATTTTGAATCGGCCGTCGGGGCCGGGATCCCGACGATCAAAACGATTTCGGAAGGGGTCGCCGGAAACAAATTCAACCGTGTTTACGGTATCATCAACGGGACCTGCAATTTTATTTTGAGTGAAATGACCAAAAATCGCTGTTCCTTCAAACAGGCCCTGGAAGAAGCCCAGCGACGAGGTTTTGCCGAAAGCAATCCCACCCTGGACATCTCGGGGATGGATTCCGCCCACAAGCTCACGATCTTGGTTTTCCTGGCGTTAGGAAAATTTATCAAGGTCGAAGACATCTATGTCGAAGGCATTACACATATTGCGCACACGGATATTGAGCATGCCGAAAGTCTGAATTTAACCATTAAACTTTTGGCCATTGCCAAAAAAGATCCGAATAAGCAGATCGAAGCGCGCGTCCATCCGACGCTGATTACCAAAGATCACCCCTTTGCTTCCATTAACGGCATTGACAATGCCATCTTTTTGGATACTTATCCTTTGGGGGATATTCTTGTGTCCGGGCAGGGAGCCGGGCAGATGACCGCCGCTTCGGGTGTGGTGAGCGACTTGATCAAGCTGGCCTCCATGGGAAAAGGCCATCCGCCGATTCTTTCAAATATTACTTATGAAAATCCCAATATCACAATCAAAAAAATCGATGATATCCGCACAAAATTCTATTTGCGCTTTATGGCGTCGGACAAGCCGGGTGTTTTATCAAAAATCACCGGCATCCTCGGTGACCACGGCATCGGGATCGATTCCGTCACGCAAAAAACCCGCGACACATCCATTGTTCCGGTGGTCATGCTGACGGATTATACGCCGGAGAAAATGGTCCGCCTCGCCCTGGATAAGATCCACAAACTTCCGATCGTCAACAGCAAACCCGTGGCAATCAGAATGGAGAAGTTGTAATGGTTTGGGAAGGAATCATCAACCGTTATCGGGACTTTTTACCGGTCACCGATAAAACGCCGGTTATTTCGCTCAGCGAAGGAAATACCCCCTTAATTCATTCAAATAATTTAAGCAAGCAGATCGGCTTGAAAGTTTATTTGAAATATGAAGGCCTTAACCCGACGGGATCATTCAAAGACCGCGGGATGACCCTGGCGATCTCGAAAGCGAAAGAAGCGGGAGCCCATGTGGTCATGTGTGCCTCGACAGGGAACACCTCTGCTTCCGCGGCTGCGTATGCGGCGCGGGCTGGCATGAAATGCATTGTTCTTATCCCGGAAGGAAAAATTGCTTTGGGAAAACTTTCGCAGGCCATGATTCATGGAGCGCAAGTTTATCAAATCAAAGGAAATTTTGACCAAGCCTTAGAATGGGTAAAAGAAATTACTAACAAACATCCTATCGTCCTCGTTAATTCTATAAATCCTTATCGTATCGAAGGACAGAAGACCGGGGCTTTTGAAGTTTGTGACTCATTAGGAGATGCTCCAGATTTTCATGCCATTCCGGTCGGCAATGCCGGCAACATCACCGCCTATTGGAAAGGTTATAAAGAATATAAGAAAGCAAAAAAATCCAAAAAACTTCCGGCCATGCTTGGTTTTCAGGCAGCGGGCGCAGCACCGATCGTTCAGAAAAAAATTATCGATAATCCGGAGACAATCGCGACGGCTATTCGTATCGGAAACCCGGCGAGCTGGAAACAAGCCGAAGCCGCCCGCGATGAATCCAAAGGGCTCATCCAAGCCGTGACCGATGAACAGATTCTTGCGGCCTACAAAATTTTAGCCTCGGAAGGCATATTCGTAGAACCGGCCTCAGCAGCAGCGGTCGCCGGAATTTTACAATTGAAAGAAAAAGGGTATTTTAAAAATAAAAACGAACGCATTGTTTGCACTTTGACTGGACACGGTCTTAAAGATCCGGACATTGCGATTCAACAAAGTGAAAAACCTGTTGTCATACCAGACAAAAATACACTCATTACACGCCTTGGCCACTTCTTCACTGAAAAATAAGAAGATCCTTATCACCTGCGGGCCGACGTGGGTTTCGCTCGATAGTGTGCGCGTGATCAGCAATCAATCGTCCGGACAGCTGGGGCATATCCTGGCGCGGGATCTTCATAAAGCCGGCGCGCGGGTCACGGTCCTCGAGGGGCCGGTACAAACCCCGCTCACCGTCAAAGGTATAAAGGTCCTAAAATTTTCTTTCTTTGACGAATTATTTGCCTTGCTCAAGAAAGAGCTGTCCCAAAAATATACCGCGGTCATTCATGCCGCGGCTGTCGCGGATTATCAACCGGCAAAGAAATTTTCCGGAAAAATCGATTCCGATCTAGCAAAAATGCAGATCACCCTGGTGCGCACACCCAAGCTGATCAATATCATAAAAGCCATCCGTCCTAAAATTTTTTTAACCGGCTTTAAACTTGAACCTAGGATCGATAAAAATAAGCTGAAAAAAATAACCAAAAAGTTATTCAAGAATGCGCACTGTAATCTAGTGGTCGCCAACAGTTTGAACAAAAAGAATTATTCAGGATATATCGTCAATAACCGTCTGCAGGTCCTAGCCAAGGTCGGTAGCCGACAAAAACTTTCACAGCGCCTCGTTGAGATATTGAAAGAGAAAATATGTACTGATTTTCCTTAATATTTTTGTAGTAATCAGTACTATACTAATTTCATCTAAAATAAATTTGAGGAAAAATTAGTATGAAATACATCATCATTGTCCCGGATGGCATGGCGGATTATCCAATCAAAGAATTGGGAGACAAAACGCCGCTCGAGGCGGCACGCCGCACTAATATGGATTATCTGGCCCAGCAGGGGATGACGGGCCTCCTGCAGACCATTCCCGAAGGAATGAACCCCGGGTCGGATATCGGCAACCTCGCTCTGTTAGGCTACAATCCGGCTGAATGCTATAGCGGCCGCGCACCGCTCGAAGCCGCCAACCTCAACGTTAGGCTCGCGGATGATGAAATTGCCTTCCGTTGCAATTTGGTGACCATTGCCGATCATAAAATGGAGGATTACAGCGCCGGGCATATCGGCACCAAAGAAGCGGGCCTGCTCATAGACGAATTGAACAAAGAACTCGCCTCGGATGAAGTGCGTTTTTATACGGGCAAAAGTTACCGCCACCTTTTGGTTTTAAAATCGCGCAAGATCGAAACCTTAAAAAAATTAAAGACCGTTCCGCCGCATGACATTTTAGGAAAAGATATTCGTCCTTTTTTACCGCAAGGCATGGATGCCGTCCCTGTTTTAAAATTGATGGAAAAATCCCGCGAGATCCTCGCGCAACATCCGATCAATCAAGTCCGGCTTGATCTAAAAGAAAATCCGGCCAATATGATCTGGCTGTGGGGGCAAGGGGTACGGCCGCAGTTGCCGCAATTCACCAAAAAATACAATCTCCAAGGTTCCATTATCTCAGCGGTTGACCTGGTCAACGGCATCGGCCGTCTCGCCGGGCTGGAGGTGATTGATGTCCCCGGAGCCACCGGCTATTACGATACCAATTTCCGCGGCAAGGCCGAATATGCCCTGCAATCGTTGAAAAATAAAGATTTTGTTTATATCCACATCGAGGCGCCGGATGAGGCCGGACATAACGGTGATGTAAAAAATAAGGTCGCCAGCATTGAAAATATCGACCGGGACATTGTGGGAACGATCATCAATTACTTTAACAAAGAAGACGCGTTTCGCATCCTCATCGCCCCTGACCATCCAACGCCGGTATCGCTGCGCACGCATTCCAGCGAACCGGTTCCGTTCCTGCTTTTTGGAAAAGGAATCCGGCCGGACGGCTCGCAAGATTATTCTGAGTCAACCGCGCAAGAGAAGGGCCTGCGCTTTAAAAGCGGCGAGGAAATCATAGAATTTTTCATAAAAAAACTGCTTTAAAGAAACACCGTATACAAAACTTAATATTGCAAAATATATAAATTTTACTTATTATTGTAATTTTAGCTCATAATCAGCTAACGCAATTTTAACGGGTGAAAGGTCTCACATGTCTCACGAATTGATTGTCCAAAAATATGGCGGTTCTTCTGTTGCCAATTTAGAAAGAATACAAGCTGTCGCCAAGCGCATTGTGGCGACAAAGACAGCCAAAAACAACATCGTCGTGGTTGTCTCGGCGCTCGGAGATACAACCGATGAACTCGAGGCCATGGCCTTGAAACTCAACGAGGATCCTCCGGACCGCGAAATGGACATGCTCATGTCGACGGGTGAGCAGATCTCCTGCGCTCTCATGGCCATCGCGATCAAGGCCTTGGGATACGATGCGATTTCTTTTACCGGGGCGCAGGTGGGGATCAAAACCGACCGCTCGCACACCAAAGCACGCATTCGGACGATTGAAGGTAAACGCACCAAAAAAGCTCTGGCCGAAGGCAAAATTGTTATTATCGCCGGCTACCAAGGCGTAACTCACAACAATGATATTACGACTTTAGGC
>Ga0155077_1030_pt1 | contig 9428 bp, 7 predicted proteins | sample RifCSPhighO2_01_FD_106045 | JGI IMG/M metagenome (GOLD analysis project Ga0155077, IMG submission 106045) | Omnitrophica WOR_2 bacterium RIFCSPHIGHO2_01_FULL_48_9
CCGCTGTCACATAAACAGGAATATTCAGAACCTCACTCGTGGCCTGAGCCGCTTGTGGGGAATATTCCGTGCCATAACAGTCCCAGCCGTTTCTTTTTAATTCCCGCAGCATCAGCCCCCGTCCGCAACCGACATCTAAAATACGCCCTCGAGGAATTTTGCGCATGATCATCCAGGAGCGGGAACGTCGAAAAAAAGAAATGAGCCATTCGATGAGAGGATGAAACCGCCGATTTTTGTTTCCGTAATATTCTTCGGGATAAAAAGGGGTAAGATCAAAATTGGGCGGCAGAACTGTCCAGCCCAAGCCGCACTGCTGGCATTGAACGACAGTGAATTTCTTTTGCGTTAATTGTTCGGTATTAACTAAAGTCTGATAAGGGACTTTCCTTTGACATTGAATGCAATAGTCAATGGCCGGCTGGGTGACGTTAATCGTTTGTCCATTCATATTATGTAACGGTGTAAAATGGTATTATTATAATACAAAACATATCCAAGACAAACGCTTTATTGCGGCACCGTCATTCTAAGAAATACATCCCCAATTAGGCGTTTGTTGCCTCTCATGTTATAATGTGACCCATTGTACACTAAACGCACTTAAATAACCGCAGAGAAAACATTCGCATGACCAAGATTACAGATATTTTTGAACAAAAACCCCACACCTTTTCCTTCGAGCTCTTTCCCCCAAAAACGGACGAAGGATACCAAAAACTTTTGGAGACGATCAAGGCCCTCGCCGGCTTAAAGCCGGATTTTATTTCCGTTACCTATGGCGCGGGCGGCGGCAGCCGTGACAAAACGTTCGATATCGTGCAGCATATTCAAGACAAGCACAAGATCACCGGCGTGGCGCACCTGACCTGTGTCCTGCATAATAAGAACGAGATCAAAAATATCCTCGCGGATATAAAAAACCGCGGCATCAAGAACGTCTTGGCCTTGCGCGGCGACCCGCCTAAAGAAAATCCCGATTGGCAGCCGGGGAAAGACAATTTTAGATACAGCAGCGAACTGTGCGCGTTTATCCGTAAAAATTTCGGCGAGCATTTTGGGATCGGCGTAGCCGGCTTCCCGGAAGGACACCTCTTGTGCCAGGACCGCGACCGTGATGCGCAATTTCTAAAAATAAAAATCGACAACGGCGCGGACTTTGTCATCACCCAATTATTTTTCGATAATAAAAATTATTTTGATTATGTGGCTCGCTTGCGCAAACTCGGTGTGAAGGCGCGCGTGCTGCCGGGGATTATCCCGATCACGGATTATCAAGGATTGGTACGGTTCTGCGGCCTCTGTGGGGCGACCGTCACCGCGGAGTTAAAAAAGATTTTTGAGCCTATCCAGAACGATAAAGAAGCGACACTCAAAGCCGGGATCGATTTTGCCGTCCGCCAATGCCAGGAACTTCTGGCCGGCGGTGCCCCGGGACTGCACTTCTATACCCTCAATAAATCCACGCCGGTGGATACAATCCTGAACCAAGTCCGACGATAATTTTATACATAAATTTTACCAATAAAATGGTCTAATCTTTATTCGTCTATTTTTTAGATCCGTTCCATATTTGGGTGAAGAGTTCATAGGTTTTTCGCTTCTGTCGCATTAAAGTATCTGAACCATTTCCCATGGACAAAATACCCCAATATTCATCGTGCTTGACCGGCTGGTTTTCGACCCAAGCGCGGGAACCGGTATTTTGTTCGAAAGGTGTCCAGTTAAGATACCACTGATCAGTCCAATGAAAAATAACTCCACCAATCACGTTACCTTGGCCTTGATGTTCTGCCCAGTATTTGGAGGCCGCATTGTCTTCGATATCTACCCAGGCATTTTTAAAATACCTGTACTGAATTTCTTCATCCTCTCCTTTATCAGAATAGGCATACTGACCAAACTCGGAAATAAAAATTGGCCGGTCAAAAACTTCTTTGGACTTCTGCCACAGATTGCCGAAGCCAAACATGCCGCGATAGGCATTGTAAGCAACAATATCGATGCCCGGGGCTACTTTGGCATAATGCTTGAGCGTATTGTAATCAAGGCTATCTCCATCGCACACAGCTACGGGGTGATTTGGGTCAAGCTGATGAATCATGTCTGCGATTTCTCCAACCAAGCTGGCATAAACTTCCGGATAGTGCGGGGCATTCATATTCGACCACGTCGCAATATTATTTTCATTCCCTAAAAGCCACATTAGGATGTAAGGTTCATCCTTATTATCCAACACCATGGCCTTGACGGAATTCTTAATATTCTCACGCTGCTGGGGATTATTATAATCAACACCTTCTTTCCACATCACACCAGCACCGACCGTCCATGATCCTAAAAAATGACCAGCAATGACGCGAATACCGTATTTCTGATACAGATCACGCAATAACTTTTTATTGATAGCGTGGTTATAAAGATTTCTGTATTTTTGTCCGATTTATAAATATCCCCAACGAGTGAATTATTAGAAGGCAAATGATACAACCGGATCGTGTTAACACCCATCTTCTTTAAAAGAGAAAAATCGCCCTCCAGAGGCTCATCGTCATCCCGAATATTATTTTTATTTTTATCGAGCCAAGATTGATAAGGAATATCAATAATTCCGTCCTGATTGTCGTCTTCATCCATCCAATCCTGCTGGGTCGCATCATCTGGAGCCTGTCCAATATTAACCGGGTTGAAAACAACGCCCCGGATAAAATACGGTTTATCATTGACCAAAAGCTGCCAGGAACCATCCTTATATTTGACGACTTTGACTTTTCCACCTCGCTTCTCGATAATTTTTTGCTCCGCAGCCATAGTATCTCCAAAAAATAAGGCTGTTAAAAAAACCATTGGAATGATTAACTTAACGTATAAAAAAATTCTCTTCACGCCATCCTCCTCTAAATTTAGATGGCTTCTGGTCAAAGCATTCAGTCACGCCTTGATCGATTTAATCACAAAAAATAGCTAGCTATTTATAACTTATCTACCCTAAAAAGGATCTTTGTCTAATACTTGGATTTCATTATTTTGTTAATATTTCTTCAATGATTTTATCTGCCACTAATTGATAGCCTTTTCGATTGCAATGCCCACCGATTTTGGGACGATACGGGAGAGGATTATCAGCCATAAAACTTTTAGGATCGCCCGTGTCATTAAATGCTCCAAGCATATCCACAAAAGGAATATTCATTTTTTGACACAAATCGCGCAGAGCGAAAAATTCACAATCCGAATAACCTTCAATATAAAATCTAGTATCAGGCAAAAAAACTACTGAAAATTTTCCGCCATAAACTTCAGTCACTTGTTGATAATATCGAAACATCCTCTCAACCGACTTTTTATGGCCATCCATTCCACTGCAGTCCGGCCAGCCTTCCCCTGCATAACGAGCCCACCGAATGTGATTACGGATGAAAAGGGATATTATGTTGCTGCTATGGATAAGTCGTTTGAAAGAAAAACCGGATTTTACTTTCGCTGCTTCTTTTTCTTCATATTTTAATAAAGTTTTTAGGTGTTCCATGTTAACAGCACGTTCTAATTCTCGGTCTTTGGTTGAATTTTTTTCAATCAAAGACTTAGATTGAAACGTATCTAAATATTCTTTGAGCTGAGGATCTTGTAATTCCGAGACCATCCTATTTAGGCTCACTGCTTCGGATACGACTAAAATAAAATCTTTAGGTTTCTTGGGCAAACCATATTCAATAAAGAAGGCGAGATTTGTCAGAAGTCCTGTTGAGCCGTATCCGGCATTGTAGACCGACAATTTCGTTTTCTTACGGATATTATCCGCGATTGTAAATCCATCCTGCACCCAGCATCCCATGGTGAATGAATCTCCAACGAGAAAGACGTCAAATCGATCTGTTTTCTCATATAAACCCGGCGGATTACGCAGCCCATTAGCATCGGATGGGTAGACAACTAAACCATCATCTTCTTCATCACCAATGATGAGACTATTGCCAATACCCGTTAAATAAAAATTTATTTTGTAATCGTCGCGAAATCGTCTTAATACGCCTGGCGGAATAAAAGGCCCTACTTTGATGCCCTTTTGTTGAAATTCTATTAAAGTTTTTAATCGTTTATATTTCGATCGGGTCATAACAACATCAAAATTATCCATTCCCGGGGGGTAATTGATAATTTTAAGAAATATTTCAATCGACCCAAAAACAATTAAACAAGTTACGAGAATACTGAAGAAAGCCGCTCTAATCTTTGCAGATTTTTTTAGAGCAAAAATAAACGACAGAGTACAAAAAATAGTACAAAGAGTGTAAGCGAGCAAAGTGCCATACCCAATGGCGTGAGTATAATCCCACAAAGTAACAGAACCCAGAATCAGACTTTTTTTTAATTTGATCCATATAAAAAGTGAAAAAAGAATGAAAACGATAGGACTGAAAACGGCATAAAACTCGGGCTTTAATCGGAGGGGGTTAAATCCCGGGTGGGAATTGCTATACTTTGGATCCATATCATTTCTATTCTTTAAAACAGGCTTATGGTCTGGATTCTCAAAAAATTTTATATTAACATAAAGGCAAGCTACGTTTTTCTGTAGCTTGCCTATTATCTAATCAGTTTCGATCAGGTGAAACATAGGTGTTGTTATCGCGTTTTTGCAGACGCTTGTTTTCACCAGATTTTCACAACCCACTGTTTATCTTATGAATATACTTAATCAACTCCACTGTCTTATTCGAATATCCCCATTCATTATCATACCAGGAAACGACTTTGACGAAGGTGTCATTCAAGGCGATACCGGCATCCGCATCAAAGATCGATGTCCGGGCATCCCCCACAAAATCAGACGAAACAACCTGATCTTCGGTGTAACCGAGGATCCCCTTCAATTCCCCTTCCGAAGCGCGTTTCATTTCAGCCTTGATCTCATCCCATTTGGCCGGTTTTGCCAATTTGCAGGTCAGATCAACCACCGAGACATCCGCCACAGGAACGCGAAACGCCATGCCGGTCAATTTTCCATTGAGGGCCGGAATGACTTTCCCGACCGCTTTGGCTGCGCCCGTAGAAGAAGGAATAATATTCTGAGCCGCCCCGCGGCCGCCGCGCCAATCTTTTTTCGACGGGCCGTCGACCGTTTTCTGAGTTGCGGTCACCGCATGGCACGTGGTCATCAAACCTTCCACGATACCCCATTTGTCATTTAAAACTTTCGCAATCGGCGCCAAACAGTTCGTGGTACAAGAAGCATTGGAAATAATATCCATATCTTTGCTGTACGCCTGGTGATTTACCCCCATGACAAACATCGGTGCATCGGCTGAAGGAGCCGAGATAATCACTTTCTTCGCGCCCGCTGCCAGATGTCCCTTGGCGCTGTCTTTCGTGGTAAAAAAACCGGTGGACTCAACCACATATTCGGCACCAATTTCACTCCACTTTAAATTGGCAGGCTCTTTTTCGGCAGTGACCCGGATCTTTTTGCCGTTCACAATAAGTTCGCTGCCTTTGCCCTCCACGGTTCCTTTAAATGGCCCATGGGTCGAATCATATTTGAGCATATAGGCTAAATAATCAGCCTCGAAGAGATCATTGATCCCGACGACTTCGACTTCCTTATGCTGCAACGCCGCACGGAACACGAGCCGGCCAATGCGACCAAAACCGTTGATACCTACTTTCATTGACATCGCTACCCTCCTAATGACTTTAACAGTTGCTTTTATAAAGGACTAATTGTAATTCAAATCTTCGCCTCACGCAAGTATTTTGCTGCAACATGCGGAGCGGTGCGGACAATATAAAACCCGGTCCCCCACTCAAAGCCGGCGACCCGCGTGAGATTAGGAACAATTTCAATGTGCCAGTGATAACTACCGGGATTGCCTTGGTTGACCGGCGCAAGATGGATATAAAAATTATATGACGGATCGGATAAAGAAATTTTAATCCGCGACAGGACTTCTCTCAGCAGATTAGCCAAATGATGCTGTTCTTCTTCGTTGAGCGATCCGAATTGTGAGGTATGTTTTCTAGGGAGTATCCAGCATTCAAACGGAAAGCGCGGCACAAACGGACAAAACGCAATAAAATCGGTATTCTCGGTAATAATCCTATCCTGGTCCTGATACTCCTGATAAATAATGTCACAAAAGATGCAGCGCCCCCGAAAATTAAAATACTGTTGCGCCCCTTCCAGCTCTTCCAAAACATATTTGGGCACCATCGGCAGGGCGATGATCTGACTATGCGCATGCTCCATGCTGGCCCCGGCGGATTCTCCGTAATTTTTAAAGATCATAATGTATTTGAACCGCCGGTCGCCGGAAAGCGAAATAAAACGGCTTTGATATTTTTTAATGACATTCAACATTTCCGCTTCCGAAAGATCGGCAAATTTTTTAAAATGCTCGGGGGTTTCGATGACCACTTCATGCGCACCGACGCCGTTTGAGATATCGAAGATCCCGAGCCCGCGCTTGTTCAGCTCCCCTTCGATACGCAACGCCGGAAATTTATTCGGGATGACCCTGACCGACCAGCCGGCCGTATTCGCCGGCGTATTGGAGGGACGGATGACATCCACTTCCGGAGGCGTATGGCGTTCGCGGCCATAACAAAATTGGCAAACATCCGCTTGCCGAAAGACATGTTCTTCCTTCTCAAAATCCGGCGGGTGCAAGGAATCATCGGTATTAACAATGACCCATCGTCCCACCACCGGATCGCGTCGCAGTTCAGCCATAGATCTCTACCTCACGTAAAAATTCCGCCATATTCTCCGGCGGAACAGGACAAATATAAAACCCGGTGCCTTTTTCAAAACCAGCCACCCGCGTTAAGCGCGGCATGATCTCCATGTGCCAGTGATAATCTTCATGAATGGTTTTCCACTGCAATTTTTTATCATGTTCCCGTCGGAAAGGCGCGGAATGGATGACGTAATTGTACGCCGGGTCATTCAATCCTATTTTAATCTTCAGGAGCAGATCTTTTAAGATCCGCGCCAAATCTTCCTCAAACCCCACCACCCCTTCTGAAAAATCGCAATCGTGTTTTTTAGGAAGGACCCAGATTTCAAACAAGAACCGGGCCGCGAAAGGGGTCATCGCGATAAAATGTTCCGTCTCAAAAATGATGCGCTTCTTGAATTCCTTTTCCTGATTGATCAGATCGCAATAGACGCAACGTTCGTGATAATCAAAATATTTTTTGGCACCGATGAGCTTTTCTTTGACGCGCAGCGGATTGACCGGTGTCGCGACAATCTGCGAACGGGAATGACCGATCCGCCGGCCGCCCGCCCCCCAGCCATGATTTTTATAAGACAGGGCATATTGTAGGTTGGGATCTTTCTTGAGATCATTGATGCGGACCACATACGTATTTAAAACCTGCTGAATTTGTTCGACATCCAGATCCGCCATGTTGGCGATGTGCTCGGGTGTTTCAATGATGACTTCATGCGCGCCATAACCATTGATCACGTCGTACAATCCATGACCGGTACGGCTGCTGTGGGACTGGGGCTTAAGGGTTGGGGCACCACTGGGGACGACCAAAACACTCCAGTCCGGATGTTTGTCGTTCTTGGCAGTATAAATAACTTTTTCTTTATTATGACAGAAAGGGCAATGCGACCCGCCCCCATTGAAAGTATTTTCACTGGAATCAACGATGTTGCCGGGCCGACGGGCCCGCTCGGTGGCGATAATGACCCATCGCCCAACAACCGGATCTTTGCGAAGTTCTGGCATAATTTTAGCTCATAGCTGTTAGCTCATAGCCCATAGCTTGTCGCTTCCTAAAAACTACCATCTACGAGCTAAGAACATTGTTTGAATGTAAAATTATATCACACACCCTACAGGCTACAAAACATTATTCCATATCCGGCATTACGGCATGCGGATCGGCAGGATCACGAACGGGATGCCTTGCTGGTAAAACATCCGCTGCAGGGCAAAGACCGTGTAGTTGTGCAGCCAACGGTTCATCAGGGTTTCTTTAGCGAAGACCAACTGCCCTCCGAAGAATACGACATTCGGATATTTTGCCAAAATCTGCGGAGCTTGTTTCTCCACCTCTTCAATCACTTCCAGTCCGGTAAAGGTCAATCCTTCGGCAAAGTAGCCCTGGTCATTCATCAATTTGACGTAGCATTGGATATCGTCTTTGATCTTCGTTTGTAGATTTTCGACTTCCGCTGTTCCTTTAAAATTCCCCGCATCAATGATGCCTACCTCAACAAAGACAAAGTTCCTAAATTCCCGACCGAAGAAACGGACAACATTGAACAAGGTATGCAGCCCAAGCCCGTTATAACCATTCACCAAAATAACCGCTGTCTTGGAATCCTGGTCCAGCGCCACAGAACGGTTGTCTTCTCCTTTTTTATGCGGGATCACGCTCCCGGCTGTCTTAAGCAGATCATCCAGCCGGCCCAATTGTTTAAAGGTTTCCCGGTAATGCTGCTTTATGTACATGGCCAAGGTGACCAGCGACCCGGTGATGAGCAGTGTCGCCCATCCGCCGTCATAAAATTTCAAAATGGTCACCGAGACAAGAATAAAGGAACACAGCGCCAAACCGCTCCCGTTGATCAGAATCTTGTGTTTCCATCCTGCCACCCGCGATTGCCACCAGTATTTCACCATCCCGGCCTGCGAAAGACAAAACGTTATAAAAACATTAATACTGTAAAGAACAACCAATAATTTAACCGATCCCTGCGTCATCACCATCGCGGTGAGCGCCGCTATCCCCATCAACAAAATACCGTTCTGCATGACCAGGCGGTCGCTCAAGGCCGCAAATTTTACTGGGAACCAGCGGTCCGTCGCCATGTTCGAAAGGACCCTCGGCCCGTCGATAAACCCCGCCTGCGCCGCCACGAACAGCAGCAGCGCTTCTGAGACAAGCGTCACCAGGATAAAGATCACTCCTGCCTTCCCCCAATCTTGCGCGACGGTTTCGAACAAAACGGCATTTAATGTTTTTCCCGGGACATGCTGAACTTGAAATAAAAGGTACGCGAAAATTAACCCAACCACCGTGACCGAAAGGGACACGGCCATATATGTCATCGTTTTGCGGCCGGTCTTCACTTTAGGTTCACGCAAGATGGACAACCCGTTACTCACCGCCTCGATCCCGGTATACGTACCGGCACCGATCGAATACGCTTTCATTAAAAGAAACAACATGCCGAACAAGCCAAGCTCCAGGCGGGTCTTGGTCACTTCCTCGGAAGCGATCTGCACCACGGATGGCAGCTGCGGCAAATGCATTATGATCGTATAGACAATAACGAATAAGTGGGTGAACACAAAAACCAGGAAGACCGGCACAAGCGGAATGACCGATTCTTTAACGCCTCTTAAATTCAGCAGCACAAGCAGCATAACACCCAAAATGGCAAGTTCGATCTTAAAGACAATCCA
>Ga0155077_1003_pt1 | contig 9409 bp, 14 predicted proteins | sample RifCSPhighO2_01_FD_106045 | JGI IMG/M metagenome (GOLD analysis project Ga0155077, IMG submission 106045) | Omnitrophica WOR_2 bacterium RIFCSPHIGHO2_01_FULL_48_9
CCACCCTCGCCTTTGACCTCGCCGGTCTGGGGATCGATGATCTCAAAGATCTCCTTGTCCGGATAAAGATGATAACCGCTCGTGATCCCCGGCACGGTCGGGCATTCCACCCACGCGCAGCGTGCTTCCGTAAAACCGTACGTACCGAAAACCGAAACGCCTTGCGCCCCCATGCCTTCCAGTTCATACCGCAGCCGCGCCTTTAAAGATTCGTCCACTCTTCCCGCGCCTAAAACAACTTTTTTCACCGAAGGCAGTTTGACCCCTTGTTCGTTGGCCGTGCGCAAAACGTGATAAACATAACTCGGCACACCGATAATGACCGCCGGCTGCATCATGGACAGGACCTTAATGTTGCCGTCAGTGCCCATGACCTTGCCTCCGCCGGTGCTCATGATCAGAACACACCCGGCCACCCCGCCGAAGGCGACCTGCCAAAACGCCAAGTGCGGCGCGTACGGGAACATATTGACCAATTTGTCCTGGCTGCCGATACTCATGGCGCTGATCATCCGTTCGCCGTAAAGGTACAGGTTATCCACATCGTAGCGGCTATAAAGAAACGGCGTCGGACGGTTGGTCGTGCCTGTGGTGAACGTCATAAAATTGGGGCGGTATTCGCGGGAAATTTTCTCCTGTACATAGTCCGCGCCCTTCACGATCTTCTCGCCGGCAAGCGAAAGGAGTTTCGCGGGCGGCCAGGCCTTTTTAATTTTCTCAGGGTCGGGCTGCAGCACGAATTCACGGAACCTGTTCTCGCCGGGCTTATTGTCCAACAGGTCCAATTTGGAAGAGAACGGAATGTGTTTGAGATCTTCGATCGTGCGGATCTGACGCGGGTCGATCCGGTTTTGGTCAAAAAGTTTTTTATAATGCGGGCTGAACGGGTAAAGCTGTTCGTTGATGAATTGCCGGAGCTTCTGATTCTGCAGCGCGCGGATCTCTTTGCGTGAAAGCTGCGCGATTTTTTCCCAAGGATTGAAGGACATATTGGAATTATTATAACAACCTAAGGTGGATTGTACATTACTGAATGCGAATTTTCTTGGCCGCTGCCTGATCCAGCCAAAAATAGAGCTTACCCTTAAGCGGTTTCACCTGCGCTGCGGGCAGTAAACTTTTGGCGGCTAGAACTTTTTTCATCACATCCGCCTTCTTTTCTCCGTGCACAAAAAAGATCACGTGCCGGGCGTTGTTTAAAACCGGCAAGGTCAGGCTGAGCCGGCCGTATTCCACGCTCTTGTGCGCCAGGGAGATGACCAGCTTCTGCTTTTCCTTCCACTGCGGCACCACTGGAAACAACGACGCGGTATGCCCATCCTCCCCCAGCCCTAAAAGCACCGCATCGAACTGCGGGAACTGACCGGTCTTTAAATTGAAAAACCTTTGGATCTCTGCTTCATACATTTTTGCCGCCAATTCCGGCGAAGCGAGGTCCACAGGCATGGGATAGCAATTCCCTTTCGGGATAGGCAGCTCTGCAAGGAGATTCCTTTGCAGCATGCTGAAATTGTTGTAATCATGGCCGGCCGGGACAAAACGTTCATCAGTCGTGAAAAGATAAACCTTGTCCCAAAATTTTTCGTTCTTAAACTTCGCCAGCGCCTGATAAAACGGCTCCGGCGATTTTCCGCCGGCCAACGCGCAGGTAAAGCGGGATTGTTTCTTTAAAGTTTCTTGGATGATCTTAATGAATTGTTCAGCGGCAAATTCGCTGAGCTTGGGGAATTCTAAAACAGTGACTTTGGAAGGATCCGGCATGCAGATATTCTAACTTTTGAGGCTAAGCGTGGCAAGAGGAGAATTGAGGCGGTCACAAATTTTACGATACCTAAATCCTGCATCCCACCCCTCACACAATCCCCGCCAGACCTTTTTCCTCGATAATGTGCAAAAGTTTTAAGGCCGGGCCAGAAGGTTTTTTAACTCCCTGTTCCCATTTTTGGACGGTTGAAACGCTGGTATTGATAAAGCGGGCAAGAGCCGCTTGGCTGAGTTTTAATTTCCGGCGTAGTTTGGTGATCGCGTGCGGGGGATAGGGTTTGACCTCAGGCAAGGCCAAGGCTTTGACCTCCTTGAGGGTGATCTCATCGACCGTGCCTGTTTTGTAGAGGCCCTCAATCGTTTCCAAAACCATATTTTTAATTGTATTTTTCATTACCTTCCTCCCTTCCCGAAATTTCGATAAATTCATTGTGCTTAATGTCTTTGATAACCGCCTCATCCGTAATATTTTGAAATATGTCGGAAAATTTGTTCAACAGTTTAAGTTCTGAGCCGCTTAAGTTCTCCTGCTGATTTTTGCTGAACCCAAAGCAGAAGATCAATTTTTTCCCCTTCTGATAAAATAATATCGTCCTTACTCCGCCGCTTTTCCCCCGGCCTGGAAGCGCAATCCGTTTCTTGAACAGATAGTCTCCTAAACTGGCTTCGCATAGACCGCTTTCAAATTCACGGATTGCCTCACAGAGCAAACTGTCCGCGACCCCTTCTTTACTGGCCCAGCGGGCAAAGTACTTAGTCTTTAAATAGAACATAAAACCCCTCCGTGACACTAAGTACTATGCATACCAAGTATAGCACTTAGTCCTATAGTTGTCAAGTGAGGGGCATAGACTTGATAAGATTGTTTATGAGGGAAATCGAGGAAGGGGACTGCAGAACAAATTTACCACGCGGTTTTGCGAATGTCAAATGTGCGATTTTTCGGAACATCAGATTTCCGCCGCGCGGCGGAAATTGGACGAAAGGCGAAAGGGTCAGTCCCTTTCTTTTTTAGATATTCTAACTTTTGAGGCTAAGCGTGGCAAGAGAGAACTTTTCCCTCAATCCACATGAAACCCTATCCGGCGCTTGGACGGTTCCGGAGGTGGGGTCATCAACTTGCGGATAGTCTCGAAAATGATCAGAATTTCCTTGTCATGCTTGTTGACTTTTCTTTCCAACTCCTTTAATTGCTGTGCGAGCTCTTTGTGCGTTGCGATAAATTCCCGCAGCCGGACAAAAGCACGCATAATGGCAATGTTGACCTGGACCGCGCGAGGGCTGTGCAGGACACCCGAAAGCATCGCCACTCCCTCCTGGGTAAAAGCATAAAGAAGATATTTAAAATGCCTCCCCCTTTTTAAGCTTCCAATTTGGAAGCTTAAAGAATTAGCCTCTTCATCTGTAAGCTGGAAGATAAAATCATCCGGAAAACGTTCAATATTCCGCTTAACGGCTTTATTAAGATTTCCAGTCTCTACCCCATAAAGCGCCGCTAAGTCCCTATCAACCATAACCTTCTTCCCGCGGATAAGATAGATTTTGCTTTCGACTATTTCAGATGGAATTGAGACAGATTTCATGAGATTTCCCTTTCGTTAAACAGATTACCGGCAGTAAGACTGCCAGTTCATAGGGAAATCGAGGGGGGACTGCAGAACAAATTTACCACGCGGTTTTGCGAATGTCAAATGTGCGATTTTTCGGAACATCCAATTTCCGCCGCGCGGCGGAAATTGGGCGAAAGGGTCTGACCCATTTCTTGCGTTTCTAGACTAGTTTCCTAACGAAAGGGTCAGTCCACATTGAGGGTCTGTCCTTTTTTCCTTTTACGAGCTGTAAATTTTTAAATATTTTTTAAAAATTTCTGTATGATTTTTTAACTGATGTGTAAACCACTCAAAACACTTGCTGCGGCTAGTAATGATTTTCTCTCTTTCTCCCTGCCCCTGAATTGTGCCTAGCCTTTCTTCCAAGAAATGCAGATCAAGACCTTTCCTATAAATTTCATCAAAATAATCTACAATTTCTTTATCAAATATAAAGTTGCTTTCTGCCATAGCCTCCCAAAATTCCCTCAGAATATCTTGATCTTTCAAGGGAAAATCACCGCTACGTACTGTTTCACTTATGATCCTTTTTATTACCTTAAATCCACGAAGCCTTCTATCATATAAATCCAATCTGAATTTATTTTTATCAAGAATATGTTGTCTGTAAGCAATATAGGCAACAATGACTGCTATCACTAGTGATGAAACGGCCTCAAATAAATTAATCCAGAATTCGGCAGTCATTTAAATCTCCTCACTTTAGTTGAACACATAAACCTGATTCTTTACCAAAAAATCAGCACGTCGAGCGGTGAGGCTCAGGCGTGCCGTTAAGCGTGATCTTTACTGTGTCGCATCGAGTGCTAATCTACAAAAGGATGGCTTATTTGTCAAATGGAAATTGTGATGAAGAAAACCGGAATGGACTAAACAGCTCGGAGTATTTTTCTTATTGGATTGGCAATATTGTCCACGATCGAAAGGTGATACTTCTCGGCAATCTCATGGATAGTACCTTGACATGGATTAAGGAGTTCGATGCCCATCAATTTCCCCTTGCTGTCAAAATCAAGAAAAACCTCTTCCGAGAACTCTTTTGTTCTGGAGACCTTTCCTTCATTGAGCTTGAGATACACAGCGCCAGCTTTTGGATCAATTGTAATTTGTTTTACGGGCATACTTTTCTATCCTCTTGGTTTAACCAGGCTACGGTTATGACTATATAAACGTCTTTCCGTTGTGCATATATAACATCTATTGTTTTGTTATTAACTTTTGCCATAACTCTCTTCCGTTTTTTATCTATCGTCGGAAGTATAGCAAATGGCTCTTTTAAGGCTTTTTGGATGTGGGAAAGAGCAATTCTGCGCTCCTTCATCCGCTTGACTGCATGGCTTGTGAGAATGACCTTCATAACAAGTATAGTATGCTAGTAAACAAAAATCAATCAGTCAAGTTATTATTGAAACCGGAAGTCTAGTGAGAGATTCCACTTAGATGTGGTAAGGTACAAAGCCTTCTTCTCAATCACGACCATTCCGGACAATGAAGATTTATTGCGGACTGTCGATGAATTCTTTGCCGTGCAGATGACAGTAAAGCGCGGAATTATAGATGCTCAGGCGCTGTTTGCACCCGTATTTTTTGCAGACACGGCCTTTTCCAAAACTCTTTAACTGACCGATCTTTCTTCTTTTATGAACGTACATCCCAATCCTCCTTAGGCGGCTGCCGGTAAAACAATATATGGCCGGATATGAAAGGCCAAAGGCCCGGTGCGCGTCGGCTGGGTCTCAAACTCCACTTCCTGTCCGGCGATCAATTCGTCGAACCGGATATTCCAGAGACATTGATTATTGAAGCGAACGTTCTCTCCGCTTTTGGTGCGGATCGAACCGTATTCTTCTTCGGGGAACAATTGCGCGATATTGCCTCGGTACATCCTGCAACTCCTTCGGTTATGATGCGTGCTGTTGATACGTAATCATTATAGTCCTTTTATGCGGAAAACACAAAGGATGGTTTTGGGGAGCGTGGTTTTGGGGAGCGGGATATGAGAGGAACACTAAAATTATTTTGCCGCTAGCTGCTCCGCTTTGCGCTGGATGGCCTCACTGAGCGACACGAAGGCTTTGTCAAACGCGACAACACCTTCTTCCAGCAACTTGGCGCAGACCTGGTCGATATCTATATTCAAGCCGCGCAGTTCAGCAAAAAGTTTCTGCGCTTCTGCGGGATCGCCGGTCAAGGCTTCGCTGATTTTGCCGTGGTCGAGAAAGGCGTTCAAGGTCGGTTCGGGGATGGTGTTGACGGTGTTCTGGGTGATAAGTTCAGTGACGTATTTGATGTCGCTGTATTCGGGATTTTTCGTCGAGGTCGAACCCCACAGGACGCGCTGGATGTTCGCGCCGGCCTGAGCGAGCGGCTTGAATTCTTTACCCGAAAAAAGTTCTTTAAATTTTTCATTGATGACCTGGCAGTTGGCCACCGCGGCACGGCCTTGCAAATTTTTATCCGTAAGCATTTTGTCGATCATCGTATCCACGCGGCTGACAAAAACACTGGCCACGGAGCGCACCTCGTCCATATCGCCGTCGCAGTCATCCAAGCGCTTCAATCCGCGAAAATATGCTTCCACTGTTTTCACATATTGTTCCAAAGAAAAGATCAGCGTGACATTGACGTTCATTTCGCTGGCGATCAATTCTTCGATGACCGGGAATCCCGCCTCGGTCGCCGGGACCTTGATCATGACATTGGGCCGGTCGACTCTGATAAAAAGCCGTTTCCCTTCCCGGATCGAGGCCTCCGTGTCGTTGGCGATCTGCGGGTTGATCTCCAGGCTCACATAGCCGTCGAGCCGTTTGGTCGCTTCAAAGGTCGGTTTAAAAATATCGCAGGCGTCCTGAATATCTTTGATGGTGAGCGCGTCATAAATTTCAAACGTGGACAGGCCGGCTTCTTTGCCCTGCAAGATCTTTTTATCGTAATCGGCGCTGTTGCTGATCGCCTGATTAAAAATACTCGGGTTAGAGGTCATGCCGCACAGGCCCTGGTCGATGAGCTTTTGTAATTTTCCGGTTTCCAGAAGCGGACGGTCGATATAATCGAGCCAGGCGCTTTGACCAAGATCAGATAATTGCTGTAAGGTTGTTTTGGACATAAATAATTTATCCTATTAAGACGGGTCCTGTCGCTCGATGTCCCCATCCCGTGCTCATTCTTGCGCGCGGGCTGGGGATGCCCCTTCTCGCGCCACCCGTCTACTCATAATTCATAATTAATAATTTATCATTTCTTTCTCTTAATTGCTTTTTTAGCGGCTTCCACAATATTAACATCCTTGAGACCATATTTGGATAAAAGCTGTGCCGGGGTTCCGGTCTCGCCGAAGGTGTCGGCGACCGCGACCATTTCCATCGGTACCGGCGCATGCTTGACCAAGACCTCGGCGATCGCGCTCCCCAACCCGCCAAAGATCTGATGTTCCTCGGCGCTGACGATCGCGCCGGTTTCTTGCGCGGCCTTGATGATCGCTGCCTCATCGATCGGTTTGATCGTGTGCATGTTGATGACGCGGGCCTCGATGCCGTCTTTCTTTAAAATTTCTGCGGCTGATAAACTTTCCGAGACCGCGACCCCGCAGCCGATCAGCGTGACATCTTTCCCTTCCCTTAATACATTCGCCTTGCCGATAACAAATGGATCATGCTCTTTGGTCAAAACCGGGAACGGCGCACGGCTGGTGCGCATATACATGGGGCCGACTTCGGCAACCAGCGCGCGGGTGGCCTTGCGCGCCTCGAGCGCATCCACCGGACAGATCACTTTGATATTGGGCAGAACACGCATAATGGCAAAATCTTCCAGGCACTGAGCCGACGCGCCGTCTTCGCCGACCGTAACGCCGGTGTGCGAGCAAACAACTTTGACATTACAATTATTGTAACAGACATCCAGGCGCAGCATGTCATAGGCGCGGTTGGTCAAAAACACGGCAAATGAACAGGCGAACGGCACAAACCCGACGAGGCTTAATCCCGCGGCGGTACCGACGACATCCTGCTCGGCAATACCTAAATTGAAGAACCGTTCCGGAAACGCATCGCGAAAATACTCCGCGCGGGTCGCGTCTTCCAAATCACCGGAAAGGACCACCACCTTGTCGTTGATCTTGCCGAGCTCGACCAACTCTTTGCCAAAACCATCTCGTGTGGGAATAAGTTCCATATCTTTGTAATCCTATATGCTATCAGCTGTCGGCTTTCAGCTATCAGCTAAAATCTTTTGCTGAAGACTGATGACTGAAAGCTGAGAGCCCATTTATTCCAAACTACTAAGTTCTTTCAGCGCTTCTTCCAATTGTTCTTTATTCGGCGCCTTGCCGTGCCACTTGGCTTCGCCTTCCATAAAAGAAACGCCTTTTCCCTTAATCGTGTGCGCGATGATCGCGTACGGTTTATCCTTCACCGTGCCGAACTGGTCCAAGGCCTTAATCAGCGCCGGAAAATTGTGGCCGATCACCTCGACCGTGTGCCAGCCGAAACTTTTCCATTTATCGGCCAAAGGTTCCAAATTTTTAATATCATTCGTGGGGCCGTTCTCCTGGACTTTGTTATAGTCCACGATCGCGCAGACATTGTCCAGCTTGTGATGCGCCGCCGACATCGCCGCTTCCCAGATCGAACCTTCCTGGAGTTCGCCGTCGCCCAAAAGGCAATACGTTTTAAAATCTTTTTTAAGCAGCTTGGCACCCAAGGCAATGCCGTTGGCGACTGAAAGCCCGTGACCGAGCGAGCCGGTGTTAAATTCCACGCCCGGGACCTTGCTGTGCACATGGCCCTGCAGGCGACTTCCCAGCTTGCGGTACGTTTTTAATTCTTCTTTGGGGAAATATCCGGCGTTGGCCAAAACCACATACACTCCGGCGGAGGCGTGGCCTTTGGAGATGATCAAACGGTCGCGGACTTCCCAATGGGGATTGTCCGGCCGGTGATTCATTTTATGAAAATATAAACTGGTGAGGATCTCGACCGCGGAAAGCGACCCGCCCGGATGGCCCGAGCCGGCAGCATTCAAGGTTTCCAATATTTCCCGACGGAACTGCAGAGCTTTTTCTTTAAGCGAAACGATATCAACTTCTTTAAGAGACACAACAACCTCCACAAAAACTAAGAACTCAAAAGGTGTTTGACTTTTAAATTATCACTCGTGGGCCATGCAGGACTCGAACCTGCCACCCTCTGATTAAGAGTCAGATGCTCTACCAGATGAGCTAATGGCCCCAAATTACCACTTAACTTTAAAATCAATCATTTTAAAAAACTTGGGACTGCGACCTACGGTCGGCTGCCCCAAATTATCATAAGAAAAAATTTCCACCAAAATCTGGTCATAGTTATATCAGACTTTATAAAAACTGTAAAGCGGGATTTCTGGAATTCCCTCACTCCCGCCAAAAATATAACACTGCGCACAGGATAGCACCGATAACATATAAAGTAAGGGTCTGCGAAACAAAATAAGGGAAGATCATGAGGACAAGGCCCAGGATAACGGAGCGAAGGCTTTTCATTTTTCTGCCATACCAAAAGGCCACAAAACCGATACCGCTGAAAAGGACATTGCCTATCACATTGGCCCAACTCCACGAAGACGACCCGCCGTACGCCTCCACATACTGATTCAAAACCGTCATGGTCTCGGGGCTCAGGGTAAAACTATCGTCGGCAAAGGCAACCTGCGACAAAAAAAATGTCATTTATTTTTTTCTTTCAACTCTTTGACCACGGCATCCAATTTTAACATGGCCTCGGTCATTTTAATCTTGGAAGAATCCACCGGGGCAGCGGCAGGCGCAGCATTGACGTGGATAGATATTTTACTTACCGGTTCAACGGGTGCCGAAGGTTCAGGCGGCGCCGGAGATTCAGCCGCCGGAGAAGGCTCGAGCGGTGGCGGCGGTACCGGCTCAGCCGGCGGAGGCGGTGTCTGCTGAATAGCGTCTTCTAATTGTTTGAGGATGAGCTGCGGGCCGGTCAAGGGCGGCGTCTCTTTGGGTTTTTCAACCGGAGCAGCGGCGACAGGCGTCG
>Ga0155077_1034_pt1 | contig 9320 bp, 8 predicted proteins | sample RifCSPhighO2_01_FD_106045 | JGI IMG/M metagenome (GOLD analysis project Ga0155077, IMG submission 106045) | Omnitrophica WOR_2 bacterium RIFCSPHIGHO2_01_FULL_48_9
GTCCGGCAGGCAGGCGCATAAGCCATTGGGCGAAGACGGGTCATAATTTAGGTACCACGGCTTTAGCCGTGGGGCTCCATTAAAATTTTCGCAATAGTTTTTTAAAAATCTATGGAACTCCTAAAAAGCTTTATCGACTTTTTCATACACCTTGACCATCACATGGCCATAATCGTGCAGGATTTTGGCGTATGGACGTACCTCATCCTTTTTCTGATCATTTTTTGCGAAACAGGGTTGGTGGCCACACCTTTTCTTCCGGGGGATTCTCTGCTTTTTGTTGTCGGCGCGCTGGCGGCCAAGGGGGCATTGAACCTGGAATTGGTTTTAGTCCTTTTGTGCGCGGCCGCGGTCCTGGGGGACACGGTGAATTATTGGATCGGGAAACTTTTGGCTCCCAAAGTCTTCAGCAATACCAAGATCCGTTTCCTCAAAAAAGAATATTTGGACCGCACTCACCAGTTCTATGAAAAATACGGCGGCAAGACAATTATTATCGCCCGCTTCATCCCGATCATCCGCACCTTTGCTCCGTTCCTCGCCGGCGTCGGCAGCATGTCGTACCCGCGATTCCTCACTTACAACATCGTTGGCGGAATATTATGGATTTTTGTCTTTGTCCTGGGCGGCTACTTCTTCGGCAACCTCCCGTTAGTCAAAGAAAATTTTTCCTTGGTCATTTTTGTCATCATTGTCATTTCCATCCTGCCCGGTTTCATTGAATATCTGCGGCATCACAGAAAAATAAAGACCTGATCCTTCACACCCCGATCCGGATGGGCTGACGTTTCGCCCCCCAGGTCCCCGGTTTTTCCGCAAAAACCCCAGCGCACACTGTTCCGCATTTGGCGCATTGATTTTTATTTTTTAAATGATACTCCCCTAAATTATACCAATCCCGCTCGATTAAAAGCTGCCCGCAGTTGTGACAATATGTGCTGCCGCCTTCCCGGTCATGCACATTGCCGGTATAAACATACCGCAGCCCCTTGGCAAGCGCAATCTCTCGCGCCCGGGATAATGTGGCGGGCGGTGTTGCGGGATGGTCCAGCATGCGAAAGTCCGGATGAAACGCGGTAAAATGCAGTGGCACATCGCATCCTAAATTTTTTGCGATCCATTCGGTCATCTCGTAGAATTCCTTATCGCTGTCGTTCTCACCCGGGATAACGAGATTGGTGATCTCGAACCAAACCTTGGTTTCTTTTCTTAAATAGACCAGTGTGTCCAAAACCGGCTGCAGCGCGCCCAGCGTGACCTTTTTATAAAAATTTTCCGTAAAGGCTTTGAGATCCACATTAGCGGCATCCATATGTTTATAAAATTCCGGACGCGCCTCGTCCGTGATATACCCGGCGGTTTTGGCGACGGGGTGAATCCCCAATTCCCGGCAGGCATCCGCCACATCCATGGCATATTCGGCAAAAATCACCGGGTCGTTGTAGGTAAACGCCACGCTTTCGCAGCCGTATTTCTGCGCGGCCAAGGCGATCGCCCGAGGAGAAGCCTGATCGGATAATTGTTCAAATTCACGGGACTTGCTGATGTTCCAATTTTGGCAAAACTTGCAGCCCAGATTGCATCCGGCCGTACCAAAAGACAGGATACTTGTGCCCGGATAAAAATGATTGAGCGGTTTTTTCTCGACAGGGTCGATACAAAAGCCGCTGCTGCGGCCGTAGGTCGTTAGCACCATTTGCCCGCTGATGTTTTGCCGGACAAAACAAAATCCGCGTTGCCCTTCCCCCAACGTGCAATGGCGCGGACAAAGGTTACAGAGGATTTTATCCCCCTCAACTTTCTGCCAGAACCTGCCGATATAATCCTGTGATTGGATCACCATAGTATTATTATAATCCCCGCTGCGGTCCTGTGTAAAAAATCTTATTTTGCCCTCGGGATAAAGGTACAAAAAGATTGATTTCCGGCATGTTTGGTATTATATTTATATACCTACTTATGAACGAAAGCGGCTTTGATGGACAAAAAACTTTTTGAACCGAATTTTAGGACCCCCCGCACCGATTTGTGCCGCGAGGAGAACAATAAGCTATTCCTGCATCTGCGTCAAAAACAGATGGCGCAGGAATTCCGCGCCAACGAAAAGACCGATATTTCCTGGGAAGTCGAGGCCATTGCCAAATCCAACGGAGTTTATTTAGAATTTAACCGCGCGCAGACCGGTGAAGAAAAAAACTGGTGCTACATGATCCGCATTGCCGTTCCCGGCGGCGGCCCCATCACCCGCAAGCAATGGAACGTTTTCGACGAACTCTGCGGGAAATACACCGTCAACCCCAACGACAACACCCCTTCGCTGCGTTTCACTAACCGGCAGGCGATCCAATTTCATTGGATCAACAAAGCGGGCGTCCTGGACATCATCAAACGTATGGCCGAATGCGGGTTATTCAGCCTCAACGGCTGCGGGGATAATGTCCGGAACGTCATGAGCTGCCCCTGCTCGCGACATTCCGATATTTTTAACTCAAATCAATGGGCGCAAAAAGTCGCTGACTATTTTCGTCTTCCGCTGGAACCGTTTATTGAAATTTTCGCCATTGATCCGCAATATTTACGCAAACCGACGGAAAGTTTTCAATACGGACCGACTCTTTTAAATCGAAAATTTAAAATTGGGTTCGCGACACTGCACCGCGACCCCGCAAGCGGACTGATTGTCCCCGACAACTGCGTCGAAATGCGCACCAATGACCTGGGTGTCGCGCCTATTATAGAAAACGGTAAAGTCACCAAATTCCAGATCTATGTCGGCGGCGGCCAAGGCGAGCGTAACGGCAAACCCACCATGGCGGCGTTGAGCCTTCCGCTCTGCCAGGTCACAGAAGATAAACTGTTGCCGGTTTTGGACGCGGTGGTCAAAGTTCATATGGACTGGGGTGACCGGCAAAACCGCCAATGGTCGCGCTTGAAATATGTGATCAAAAAAATGGGTGTTGAATGGTACCACGATCAGGTCTCCGCGATCGTCGGTTTTCCGTTGGAAAAACCTAATGCCCAACATGATTACGGCGCGCGCCAACTGCACCATGGCTGGAGCAAACAACCGACCAACGGTTTACTGAGCTATGGCGCCTTTATAGAGAACGGCCGTATCATCGACACCAGCCCTAACGGAAAATTGCGCAGCATGGTGCGCGATGTGATGAACAAATACAATATTGAACTCCTGGTCACACCGAACCAAGACGCGATTTTTTCCAATATTCCGGTCAACGCCCAAAAAGATTTTGAAGCGGATCTGGCAAAATACGGTTTTGGCAAACGAAACGGCAAAGCTTACTCAACCTTGCGCCTTCACTCCGGGGCTTGCGTCGGACGCGACAGCTGCCGCTTGACCTACACGGATTCCGAAAAATTCGAGCCTTTCTTGATCGATGAGCTGGAAACTATGGGCTGGAGCGATATGACCGAGTCCATCGGCATCACCGGCTGCGAACGGCAGTGCTTCCGTCCCGGGACCAAAACTATCGGCTTGGTAGGTTCGGGATTAAACCGTTATCAATTCAAACTCATGGGTGATGAAAGCGGCCGGCACCAAGGCGTACCGCTCATTTCAAAAGACGGGAATGAAATATATTTGCGCTCTGTTCCGCGCGAAAAAGTCGCCGTGGTCATCGACGTCCTTTTCAAATTTTATAAGACAACCGCAAACCCCAATGAAAGCATGGGCCTGTTTCATAACCGCATCGGCATGGAAGCGATCATCGCGCATCTTAAAGGAAATCCCACGACCGCCGAGCTCATGCAAAAACCTTTCCCTACCGATTGCGTGATTGAATAATAAAACAAAAACGCGGGGCATAAATAACTCCGCGTCTTTGCCTGCCGTTTCTTGATTCCTGCTTTTTAACTCTGACTCGGTCTGCCGGTAACTGTTTTTTGGATATTCGTCCCCGTGTTCTCGATATCCCGGCCGATACCTTTGATCGTTTCACAACCGGCAAGAAAACCAAAGCTAAGCAACATCACAACAACGATTATTCTTTTCATATATCCTCCGTCATTTTCATCATCCCCATTTAAGGAGGAATGACGAGGTCCGCCTTTAGCGAGATCTCGCCGGACATCGGCGGACTCGCCCTTTTCAAAATTTAATGGCGGCCTTTTATTTAAGAACTGCCAGCATCTCTTCCACTTTAACAAACTTTTCGCGCAGCTTGCCGTTTTTTTGCCCGTTGGCGATCTCCGCCGCGTCGATCTTCTTCCAGTCGTCGAAGGATACGACCTTCACTCCTTTTCCTTTCAGCAAGGCCAGGACCGCCTGGCTGTCGGGTTTTGTACAAGGCTTTAAACTTGGAATATCCGCCAAAAGGTTATTGACTGTTTCCGCACTGTCCGGTTTGTTCGTGCCAATAACCCCAGACGGACCGCGCTTGATCCATCCGGCCGCATACAATCCCAGGACCACCTGTCCCCCTTCGGTGATCCGCCCTCCCAAATTGGGAAAAACCCCGCGTTTCTCTTCAAAAGGCACTCCGGGGATCGGAACCCCCCGGTATCCGACACTGCGAAACAAAATTCCGCAGGGTATTTCTTCCAGAATGCCTGTTCCTTCAGCTTTTTGCTTACCGGCCGGTCCGCTCAATTTATTTTTCTCTAAGATCAATTCTTCAATGTGACCGTTGCCTTTCAATTCTTTCGGACTTTTACAAAAATGAATAACGAATTTTTTAGATTTCCCGGAGGCAGGGCGTCCGGAATATTCTTTCATAATTTCAAAATTCTTTTTCTTGGGAGCATTATTGGGATTGTCCAATTCCTCCTGACTCTCCGGATTAACGTTCAGATCCGCCGCATTGACAAGCGGGTCACAATCAGGCAGCTCACCGAATTCTTTAAGCTCCGGCGGCGTAAAAGCAGCTTGGGCTGGTCCGCGGCGGCCGATCAAATGGACTTCTTTTACCTTACTCTTAGCAAGAACTTCCAACGCGTGCTGAGCGATATCCGTGGTCTTTAATTCTTCCGGATTTTTACAAAGGATCCGGCTGACATCCATCGCCACATTTCCCTGCCCCACCACCACCGCAACTTCACAGGACAGATCAAAAGTTCGATTCCGGTAATCCGGATGACCGTTATACCAGGCGACAAATTCGGTAGCCGTATAACTCCCGGCTAAATCTTCTCCCGGGATGCCTAGTTTATTATCCGTCTGCGCTCCGCAGGTAAAAATGACCGCATCATAAAAATCCCGTAAATCAGCAAAGCTGATGTCCTGCCCTACTTTAACATTGCCGAAAAAAGAAAAATCCGGATGAACCGCGGTTTTTTCAAAAACTTTGATAACATTTTTAATTTTGGGGTGGTCCGGAGCCACACCATAACGCACCAATCCAAAAGGCGCCGGCAAACGATCGAACATATCGACTTTTGCTTTAACCTTGCCCAAGAGCAATTCTTCCGCCGCATAAAAACCGCTCGGACCGCTGCCGATGACCGCGACACGCAAAGGGCGTTCTGGTAAACCAAGGTTAGACATAGGACTACCGCCATCCTCCGAGGATTGTCCCCATCGTGACCAGCGCCACCGTGTGGTAACCAACCGTGATACAAAATAATCTTACCGAACGGTCTTCGTATAAATAACTCGCTAAAGTTGCCGGCGCAACAAAACCGATAGCCGCCAAAAGCCCCACGTTGGCCCCGGCGAACGGAGTGGTCGCAAAGCTCCCTTTAATGATCGCCATCAAAACAACCGCTGCTAGAATTTCGGTTAAAAACGTTCCCAAAAGGCATATCCCCATCTTCTCTTTTTTGATATCCTTGGCGGAAATTTTTAACTCTTTCATCCAGGCCTTGCCAAAAACCTCGGGAGAATACCAAACCCAGCCCAAAACAAAGTACGCCACCGCTGCCACAACCACAGCAACAAAATTGATCTCCGGGAATGCCAGCATGTTGCTCTCCTTTCTATTGGTTAAGGTTTATCCTTTAGTTTATTTTAGAAGAAATTTGGGAATTCAGAAACACTATTTAAAAAACTTCTAAAGCAATGTCTTCGGGAAGGGAGAGGCGCGAGACCGCGGTTTGTTTGAGCACAATGGCCTGCTGCAAGGCTTGCACTGCCAATCCTTTCTCCCCGACCGCATCCAACGCCGCACCTAAATATTCGTAAAAAAAATATTTATGTTCAAAATCCGCTTTGATCGCGGCCCGGCAAGATTTGATCACTTCCGCAAACTTTTTCTGCCGATACTGGCTCAAAACTAAAAGGACATACGCGTTCTCATATCCTTTTCTTAATCGGCTTGGCAAATCTTTATCAGCAATAGCGATCAGCGGCTGATAAACACGCGAGCGGTACAAGAGCGTCAGCGTTGCGTCCACCGAGGAAGAGATCGCACTGCTTAGAACCGCACTGGCCTGAGGATATTTCTGGTTTTGAAAATAAATGACCCCCAGGCTGTAGGCTGACCAAAAAAATTGCGGGTTCAAAGCCACGGCTTTCTGATACGCCGCAATGGCCTTTTGCGGCTCGGCGAGATGATAATAACAAAAGCCTAACAACGCGTGCGCGTCGGCATTTTGCGGCATAAATTCGACGATCTTTTCATAATAATCAACATAGTGGTTCTGAATCTTTCCGTTATTTTTCGCACCATGACTCTCAACAAATTCCAGCAAAGGTTGATAAGAAGCCGGCATATAGTTGTTTAAGGTATTGAGCCTGGCCTTGGCCTGAATTTCTTCCGGATCGATCAAACGATCCAGATTTTTGACCGTCATCTTCCAGAGGGGTTTGACCGCGCGGTATTCCTTGCCGATAGCCAATACAAAGACCATCACCAAACTTAAGGTGACGATACCCTTCCCTAAAAAAATAACGCGCTGGATCATTTCAGTAAGGCCCCTGTTGCGATAATTCATAAAATGTTTTTAAGATCCGGATCACGAGCATCCCTCCTAAAAAAATCACACAATTGATCGTCATCCACAGTTGTCCTTTAAAGATCCGCAGCAAATAAATTGAGAATACTGTCACGGATAAGATCCCCACCGGGGTCAGATAGAAAAAATAACGGTGCGGCAGCTGAAAGACCCCCTCCTGGCTGAGAGGCTGAATGAGTTTAAAGATCAACAAAAAACCCAGCGCGGTCGCGATCATCATGAGGCTGAAAACAAAGTACGGACGCGATTCTCCAAAATCAACCGGCTGTGTTTTTTGCCTTTTTTTAAAACTATAAACACCCAGAACAATCCCAAAAAACAAAAATATTAACGCGCGGTCCAGTGGAAGGTTCGCATAGATCAAATTCATAGGATGATCCGGCACAAAAAATTTTAATTTCAACGTTTGAAAATAATAAAAAAGCGAAATGACGGTGGGCACAGCGGCAAACCAAAGATATTTCCCGGGCCGCTTTTCAAGCCATACGTAAAGAAGGAACGAAATGAGCAAAGTTTGAACGACGCCGAAGATCACCGTTAAGGATAACAGAATATTCACTAAAGTCAGCCAGGCCCATAACCGTTCCTGTTGGAATTCCTTTCTCATTAACAAAATAAAGAGCATGGATTGCACAATAGTGAGAAAAAACCACAGCGGATACGGCCGCGCCTCGACCCAATACCCCCAAACCATCAAAGACGATAAAGCGACCAAGAGCCCATATACCCCCGCCCCGAAGGAATAATACCGCGCAAAAAAATAAAAAATGATCGCTAATGTTCCTGCCGTAAAAATGTTCGGCATGATACGTAAAATAAGCTGCGAACGAAGGTCGCTGAATTCCCATTCCCGGCTGTCCCAGACTTTGGGGAATCGATATTGGACGAGGTCACACACCCCCTTTTGGATCAAATAAAAGATCGGGCAGTTGTTCCCTTCGACGATCTTTCCCGTCAGGATTGCCGCATACGAAGCCTGATCGATGTTCCGGGTCTGTGTGAAGATCTCATCGTTCCAAAGGGGTTTGCGGACGGCCAGGACAAAACCGATTGCCAGTAAAATGAGGAACAAAAAACCGGTGAGAATTTTTAAGGGGAGCTTTTGTTTCATGAATTTTTAATAACGGAATTTTATTTTCCGCATGGCAAAGAAACACATCTTAAACAGCAAAAGACCGTGGCGAAAACGCTGGATCTGAGTTTGGCCATAGCGCCGTTCTTTATAATGGATGGGCAACTCGATGATTTTTAAATTGAGCTTGGCCGCCCCAAAAATCAGATCAAAATCGCCAAAGGGATCAAAATCCCCGAAGTAGGCGCGCTGGGCCACAATGTCCTCATAATGCCGTTTGGCCAGAACCTTTGTTCCGCAAAGGGTGTCCTTAAAACGCTGGCCTAACAGCCACGAAAAGAACAATCCGAAAAACTTATTGGCAATGAGATTTAAGAAGCGCATCGCTTCTTTCTCTAACGGATAAACCAAGCGGCTGCCGTTGACAAACTCACCTTTATTACTTTCCAAAGCCGTATAAAATTTGGGTAATTCTTCCGGCGTCACCGTCAGGTCCGCATCCAAGATCATAAGAACATCCCCGCTCGCCTTGCTAAAACCGAAACGGACCGCGTCGCCTTTGCCTTTTCCGGGCTGCTTGAATAATTTAATATTTCTATCGGGATATTTTTTCATGACCCGTTCGACTTCTTCATACGTTCCGTCCTTGGACCACCCTTCCACAAAAATAAATTCCTGACTTAAACCAAAAGGCGGCGTGCGCGTGATCACCGACTCGATATTGCCCTTTTCGTTGCGGCACGGAACTAAAATAGACACGGATAACTTTTCTTTCGACACCATGACCGGGCGGGCCACCACAAACTGGGTCAAGGCCAAACAATTGATGCCGGGCAAATAAGCGATAAATTTATTTAACAGATAACTGATGCCCGGGATATTAAAGGGAAAAATAATACAACGTTCGCTTTTGACCGCTTCATAACCCGACAAGGTCAAAAAACTATTCACATCCGCGGTTGTGACCCAATTTTGGATGCGCTGCGGGATCTTAAGACGCAGTCCTTCCCCAGCCTTAAGGAGGGATTGCCACAAATAACTATAAAATTCAATGATAATCCGCGTATCCTGCGTGCAGAAAGGCTGCAGGGCTTCCAATAATTTCTGGATATCTTCGGCCTCCCCAACCACACCGGAAAGCACGATGTAATCAAATTTTATGTCCGAACGATATGCAAAAATTTCGCCGCTATAAAATTGCAGGTGCGGATATTTCTGGCGAGCGATCTTGATCATACCCTCACTGATATCCACTCCGACCCCGCGGGAAGGTTTGAGAAAATTCAACAGGTCCCCGGTGCCGCAACCGATCTCCAGAACTTTTTTATTTTCCGGG
>Ga0155077_1015_pt8 | contig 8639 bp, 9 predicted proteins | sample RifCSPhighO2_01_FD_106045 | JGI IMG/M metagenome (GOLD analysis project Ga0155077, IMG submission 106045) | Omnitrophica WOR_2 bacterium RIFCSPHIGHO2_01_FULL_48_9
GCTCATGGAGAAAGATTCTTTTTTAACCGAACAAAAAGAAGATTTTAAGTTTTTGGAAAATTCTTTAAAAGAAGCCGAGGAGAGGCTGGGCTTGGTCCAGCGGATCATTCAGGAAAAGGATGAAAAAATTTTAGTGCTGCAAAAAGATGTCGCTCAGATGCAGGCCTTAACGCAAGAAAGTTACGCGCTCAATCAAAGAAGCATCGAGGATCTCAAGGTGCAGTTTGTAGAGTTGCATGATGATCTCAAGGAGCAGATGTCGATCAATCAGGATAAGGTGTCCGCCCTGGAGAATTTATTGGCTGGGCAGGAGAAAAAAATGGCGCAATATGAAGTCGGCATGAGGGCCAAGAGTAAAAAGATCGAGGAACTCATCGGCCAGTTGCAGAATAAGAACAAAACACTGGTTGAGACAAATGTTATGCTGGAATCGCAGGATAAGAAGATCGTTGAATTGGACGGGATTGTCGAGATTTACAAAAATAAATTAAGCGAAACAAATCAGCTTTTAAGAGAGAAAAATGAAAGAATTCGCTCTCTGGAGACACAGTCGGTCGACCTCAGGTAGGCAGGATGAAGGAGGATCAGGTGCTGAAGAAATGTAAGTGTTTACTATTTGGTGTCGGAATGATTTTTTTTTATTCCCAAGCGGCGGCGGATGTCCGTGACGCGGTGTTGAAGGTTTATGTCACCTCCAACAGCATGGATTATTATCGCCCTTGGCAGTCTTTGGGCAGCACGAGCATGACCGGTTCGGCAACGATCCTGTCCGGAAATCGCATTTTGACCAACGCGCACGTGATCAGCGACCATACCTTTATTCAGCTGCGTAAAGTATCTGACCCGCAAAAATACACGGCCCGGGTTTTGGCGATTGCGTATGATTGTGATCTGGCCTTATTGACCGTTGATGATCCTAAATTTTTTGAAGGGGTAGCGTCTTTGGAATTGGGTGATTTGCCTAAAATTCAAGATAGTGTTACGGTCATAGGTTATCCAGAGGGAGGCGATAAACTGTCGGTCACCGAGGGGGTCGTCTCGCGCATCGAGATCACTCCGTATGTGCAAAGCAATCGACAACTTTTAACCGTGCAAATCGATGCGGCGGTCAATCCCGGCAATAGTGGCGGCCCGGTCCTGCAGAGAGGGAAACTGGTGGGGATTGCCATGCAAGGCATGGCGGAAAGTCAGAACATCGGCTACATGATCCCGCCGCCGGTGATCCGGCATTTTTTAAACGATTTGGAGGATGGAAAATATGACGGGTTTCCGGCCCTGGGAGTCGAAGTTAATAATACGGAAAATCATACGCTGCGGGAATTTTATAAAATTCATGAGCAAAAAGGCGGAGTGTTGATCAGCAAAGTTATGCCGATGTCCCCTTCGTACGGCGTTCTGCAAGCCGGCGATGTTATTTTGGATTTAGATAAAATCCCGATCGGCGTTGACGGCACGTTCCAATTCCGTGATTCGGAGCGGTTAGGACTAGCCCACATCATAAACGAAAAACAATTGCAGCAAGAGGTCAAGGTGACGTATGTCCGCGAGGGCGAGGTCAAGACCGTCACGATTGCGCTGACCCCTTTTGTCCCGATGGTTTTGCCGCCAAAATTTTTTAGCAAGCCCCAATATTATATTTACGGAGGGCTGGTCTTCACCGTGGTGAGCATTGACCTCCTAAAGGCTTGGGGCCCCAAATGGTGGGAGCAGGCACCGCTGGATGTGCTTTATTATCTTGCGGGCACCGGCCGCCTCAACGAAAAGGAACGGAAAGAATTGATCATCATGACGCAAGTCCTCCCGGACAATATCAACGTGGGGTATCATAATTATCAGAATGAAATTGTTGCCAAAGTGAACGGTGTTGAGATAAAAGCCTTCAGGGACCTGGTCTCAATCCTGCATAATTCAAAGGATAAATACACCATGATTGAGACGGAGAATAATCTTAAAATCATCCTGGATACGAACGGCATTGATAAAGTTACTCAAGAAATCTTGCAGCGCAACAATATTCCTTCTCAATATTCCGATGACGTAGGAAAGTGGCTGAAATAGAGGACGGCCCGCCGGTCAATTCGTATGGTTCCTGACAGCATCTCAACGGAGAGATTGTTTTATGGGAGAGATTAAACAGATCGATATCCATAAAGCCAAAGAGTTTATCGACCAGGGGGAATGCACGATCGTTGATATCCGTGATGCCGACACTTATCAAGAAGCGCATATCAAAGGCGCCGTGCCGATCAATGATGCAAATGTGGAAGAATTTTTAAAGACCGCCGTTAAGACAAAACCGCTGATCTGTTATTGCTATCACGGCATCAGCCGCCAAGGAGCGGCGGAATTCTTTAAGCATAATGGTTTTCAGGAAGCTTATAGTATCCAAGGCGGTTTCGAAGCATGGAAAGGCGTGTATCCCTTTGTCTCCGGCAGTTAAGCTGAATATCATTCAAATTTTGCAAACCACTTGATGCTTAAAAAAAATTTAAATCTCAAGGCCGTTATTTTTGATATGGACGGGGTCATCACGAACACCATGCCGGACCATTTTAAGGCGTCGAAAACGGTCCTGGCTCAAGAAGGCATCGCGGCGACACAGCATGATATTTATTCGCGGGAAGGTCAGCGCGGCATTCAAAGTGTGGCGGAGATTTTTGCTGTTTACCAAAAATCATTTACCCGGCAAAAAGCTAAAGTGATCCTTAAACGCAAAGAGGAATTATTTAAGAAAATTGTCAGACTGCGGTTTATCCCCGGCGCGCGTCGCTTCTTAAGGGACCTGCACCGGCGCGGGTTTCAGCTGGCCTTGGTCACCGGGACCTCGCGTCATGAACTGCACCGCATTTTGCCGGATTCGCTTTATAATTTGTTTGATATCATTGTCACGGGAAGTGACGTGCGAAACGGCAAGCCGCACCCGGAACCGTACCTTAAGGTGATCCGGCAACTTAAGGTACTCTCACCACGGGCGCTCGCCATCGAAAATGCGCCGTTTGGAATTCGCTCGGCGAAGGCGGCGGGATTGCGTTGTCTGGCCTTAGAAACATCCTTGCCGAGGGAACATCTGGCGCAAGCGGATGCGGTGTTCGAGTCTTACCGGGAAATGCAGAAAAAAATTCAATTACAACTTAACTGATATGACGAATAAAATAAAAAAAGTCCTGCTGCTGTACAAAAAAAGTGTCTACACGAATTATTTTTTGAATAAAAAAAGTTCTCTGCGGCACAAAGAGGCTTCTTTGCCGCCGGAAAGCATGCAGCGCCTGCGGCTTATTCACGGCCAGCACCATCTGACGCTGCAAAGAGTCGAAGACTGCCTGAAGACGCTGGGTCTCAAGTATCAAAAAAGCGGCCGCGGCCAAGAAGTCAATTATAAGAATTTTGATTTAGTGCTCACGGTGGGCGGCGACGGGACCTTCCTGGAGGCGGCGCGTAATGTTCAGCAGCAATTGATCCTCGGCGTCAATTCTTCACCGGATTCGAGCGTAGGAAGATTTTGTGCCGCCAATATAAAAATATTCCCGCAGGTCATAAAACGGATCATGAAAAATCGTCATAAGATAAAATTGTTTCATCGCCTGCGTTTGAGCGGCCTGCCGGAACTGCACGGGGTCAATGTTCTTAATGATGTCTTGATCGCGCATCGAAATCCCGCGGCCATGAGCCGTTATTGTTTGGCCATCAACGGAAGCGAAGAAGAACAGCGCAGTTCAGGCGTCTGGATCTCGACCGCGGCCGGTTCGACCGGAGCGATCCTTTCCGCCGGAGGCAGAGCTCTGCCGGAGGCCAGCAAAAATTTTCAATACCTCTGCCGGGAGTTGTATGTGGGGAATAAAAAAGTTTACCGGCTTAAAAAAGGGGTATTGCCGCCTCAGCAAAAGATCCGGGTCACGTCGCTCATGCGGGAGGGGATGGTCTTTGTCGATGGTTCGCGCAACAGCTGGCCCTTTGCTTTTGGGCAGACCTTGACCATTGAACACTCGCCGCAACCTTTAAGAGTCGTGGAGCTCTAAGATGCGAGCTATTTTGCTTATTTCCCACGGCAGCCGATCAGCTAAAACCAAGCAGGAGGTCGCCGCCCTGGTCAAACGCTTAGAACGTAAAAGTAAAATTTCAATACTGGAGTATGCTTTTTTAGAATTAGAGAGACCGAGTATCCCGCAAGGCATCGATCGGTGTATCAAAAAAGGGGCCAGCGAAGTGGTCCTTTTGTTGAATTTTTTAAACTCTGGTCGGCATGTCGACCAGGATATCCCGCAGATTGTCAAAGACGCAAAAAAGCGTTACCCGCATGTCCGGTTCAAAATGACTTCGTCGGTCGGGCAACACAAGGGGATCGCAGACCTATTTGCGGAAATGATTTCCCGATGAACAGCGAAAATATTTTTGCAAAAAAACTCAACCTCTGGTATCGCCGTCATTCCCGCGACCTCCCGTGGCGTCGCACCCAAGACCCTTATAAAATTTGGATTTCAGAGATCATGCTGCAGCAGACAACGGTCACTGCCGTTATCCCTTATTATGAGAAGTGGATCAAAGAATTCCCGACGGTCCAGGATGTGGCCCGGGCTCCTTTGCAGAAAATTTTAAAGAATTGGCAGGGTTTGGGGTATTATACGCGGGCCAAAAATATTCATAAATCCGCCCAAATCATTGTTGAGCAGTATCAGGGGAAAATTCCGCAGGACCCCAAGGAGCTTAAGAAACTTCCCGGATTTGGTCCGTATACCGTGGGGGCGGTCTTAAGCATTGCTTTTGATAAGCGCCAGCCGATCATCGACGCTAATGTCCGGCGGGTGGTGATGCGCCAATTGGCCGTCGCCGGGTATGCGGGCCCGTCTCAGGATCCGGTTATTTTACAATTCTTAGAACGGGTCATGCCGCAAAAAGGGAATAATATTTTTAATCAGGCGCTGATGGAATTGGGGGCCTTGGTTTGCCGTAACGGCGAACCGGCCTGTTTGATCTGTCCGGTTCAGTCAACCTGCCAGGCTTATAAGAAGGAAAGGCAGTCGCTGATCCCGGCTTCCCAAAAACGCGTGATCAAAGAAGTCGAGGCGGTGATCGCCCTTATTAAGAAAGACGGGAAGTATTTTATTCAGCGCCGTCCCTCTAAGGGGCTGTTTGCGGATCTGTGGGAATTTCCCGGCGGAAAGATCGAAAAAGGCGAAAGCGCCAAAGCGGCGTTATACCGCGAGGTCAAAGAGGAATTGGATGCAGAAGTCCGGTCCGCCAATTTTTTATTTCAAGTGCAACAGTTTTATACTCAATTCAAAGCCAACCTGCATGTTTGGTCCTGCGAACTTGCGTCATACCCTAAAGCAGATGAAACACACAAATGGGTCGCCCGGCGCCATTTTGACCGTTATCCCATGCCGTCGGGGAGTGTCAAGATCGTGGAGCGGTTGCCGTATGCCCGTTAGCCGGATTTTTTCGTGGTCGCAGAGGGATTGGTATTTTATACTTATGTTAGGTGAGAAAATGCGAAGCATCATTTTATTTATTTTCATTTCTTTAACTGCGGTGTCTTCCGGTTGGGCCAAGTCTCCAATTGCGGAAGGCACTAAGATCGAACTTTATAGAGCCGGCACTCGGCAGATTGACGAAGAAGAGAAGAAAAAACCCCCGCCTCCCCGCGAAGGCCTGCACGTTATCCGTTATAAAGGCGGTCAGGTCCATTACGAAGAAAATTATAAGCAGGGAAAATTAAACGGTCTCACCAAGGTCTATTATCCCAACGGCCAGCTGCTTACGGAGAAAAATTATAAAGATAATAAACTCGACGGCGATTTTAAAACGTACGGAGTCAATGGGAAGCTTAAATTGCATGAGGTCTATCGGAATGGTCTGCGGCACGGGGCTTTCCGCAACTATTATGACGAGGGGACGCTGCGAGAAGAGAAGGTTTATGATAATGCGCAGCTGGTTTCCTTAAAGAAATTTCGTCCGAACGGCGATCCCATCCTGGAAGAAAATTATAAAAACGGCAAAAAAGACGGCGTGGTGCGGGTTTATTTTGCGGATGGAAAATTATCTACTGAGCGGCATTATAAAGCCAACCGATTAGACGGTTACACCAAGATCCATTATGACAGCGGACAGTTGATCGAAGAAGGGAATTATACCGATCACAAGAGGAACGGCCTTTTTACGTTTTATTATCCCAACGGTAATTTGCAGAATGAAATCACTTATAAAGACAATATTAAAGAAGGGCCGTTCAAGGATTATTACGAAGGTGGCGTCATCAAGGGAGAGGGATTTTATAAATTGGATATTGCCGACGGTTTGTTAAAACAGTTTGCCCCGGACGGAATGCCGGTCAGCGAAATGACTTATACTTTGGGGGAAATGAACGGCCCGGTTCGGCAGTACTTTCCGAATGGCCGAGTGTCCTATGAAGGAAATTTTCAGTACAATATTCAGCATGGCCCTTACCGGGGGTATCATGAGAACGGTAAGGTCAAGGAAGAGGGGAATTACTATTTTGGCCAACAGAACGGGATCGTCAAATTTTACCGCGATAACGGTGTTCTGGAGGGCGAAGAAACGTACGACAAAGATACCTTGGTCGAAGTAAGAAATTATGACGAGACGGGCAATTTGATTACCGATAAATCCAAAGGCAAGAAATAAGCGCTAAGGCTGTTGCGGGGCTGGTTGTTGTGCTTCTTCGGTTTTTCCTTCTAAAACAGCGTTGATCTTACGATCGATCATCCGTTCCACAAAATTCGGGATCCGGTCCTCGATGTGCTGCTTAAACTCCGACTGCAGCCACTGAAAATTCATTGCCTCCTGATTGCCGGAGAGCTGGAAATCAAAGATCAAAGACGGCACATCTTCCTCGAACATCCTTAAAATAGCGTTGAATTTGGGTGATTCCTGCAGGACGGCACGGCTTAAGGACAGTGATAATTTGCTGGCCACCAAATTGTTTTTATCCACGTTAAAATATCCGGTGAGCCCCACATCCAAAGAATTGATCTCGATATCGGTCAACCCGTTGCCCTGGGCGTTCAACCAAAACTGCGCCGCGGTTGTTGCAAAGGCGACATTCGTCAGGGACGGGATGTGGAATGTTTCCGCCATCCATTTAAAAAAATCAAAATTTTCCAAGCGCCCGTCATTGATGAGGACATCGCCGGTTAAAGCAAAACCCGGGTGGCTTTTGACCTGGAGTTTGCCATCGAGGTTGCCGTGAATCTTAGAAAAATAGACCAGCAGTTCCGCGAGGGTGTTTGCCTCCAGGTCGCTTAAAGTTGCATTGCCGGTGATACGGATCGGGAAGCGGGCCACATCGCACCAAATCCTTCCTTGCAGATTCCCTCCGTACAGCGCTGCTGTCAGATCAATAATCTTCAGTTTATCGGGCCGCATATTCAAAAGTGCAGTAAGCTCGGCAAAAGAGATTTGGTATCGATTTTTGATCGTGGAAATGGCTATTTGTCCATCGGCAAATTGCATCGCCAGGCGTCGGTAGCGGTCATAAGAGAAGGATATTTTAGGGACGGTCATTTCAATCTTTTCCAAAGGAAAATTGGCTTCTTTGGTTTTTTCAAAAAGAAAATTTAGTTTGCCTTGCGCTTGGACAGTCCCGTTGGCGATTGAGCCGGATAAATTGAGGTTGGCTTGTTTAAAATTTTTGATCCGGTTGGTTCCCGCCGGGGCATTGTCTAAAGAGGTTGTCATCTCCCAGCTCGGGGGAGAAGCCAGCAGGATGTCCGCTTTGGCCGTGACCGGAAAGCCGTTCAAGTTAAAGTTCAGGCGGTCAACCTGCAATTTGGGGAATCTCATTCGCCCCTTGGCATCAATGTCAATGATGTCGATAGAGGGTTCTGCTGCCGGGGAAGTTTTGGGATTTGCGGAGCGGAGGATAAGTTTTTCAAGAAAGGAGGCCGGTTGTTTCTGCGAACGGCTGTTTAAGAAGGCGTGTCCTTTGAGTTGAATATTTCCGCTGTTGAGGTCTCCCCAGAAATTGGCATACGTTTTTTGACTGGTGAGCGTGCATTGATTGAGGAGCAGGCCATGCGATGTCAGGGCGCCGTTAAAATTAAGCTGTAACGGTTCCGGATCAGCGGAGCTGTACACTGCGCCTTTGCCCAGGAAATTTTCTCCTCTCAGCAAAAAATCAAAATTGACGACCAGGGGCACGGTAGCGGGTTCGATGCCTTTTGCCGGATCCAGGTGCGCTTTTTTGATGACCAGGTGGACGTCCGCGCGGGGCAGTTCCTGCAAGAGGGCAATAAGATAATTGGCGTTATCGTTAAGAAATTTCTGCCAGGCATCACTGGTCCCTTGGGGTTTATCAAGGAGAATGGTTGAAATGGCCAAGCGGCGTTCCCAGAGGATGTCCCAGATGGACATTTGCAGGGTCACCAGCGATGTTGCTAATGTAGAACTTTGGGCAGAAGTATCTTTGGGGGTCAGTGTGATGTCGGAGAGGAGGAAGTTGTTGGGAAAAACAAAGAAAATATTTTTTATGCCTATATCATAAGTGATAAAGACCGATGCCTTGTAAGCGATCTTTGTTTTGATGACATTGAGATAGATATTGAAAGCCACGCTGGCCGCTAAAAGGAAAGAGAGAATTAATAGCAGCCAGGTGCGGAGGCTAATAAGAAATTTCGGCAAGGATT